>Ga0214545_1002093_pt1 | contig 38453 bp, 18 predicted proteins | sample CNSS4metaG_FD_160064 | JGI IMG/M metagenome (GOLD analysis project Ga0214545, IMG submission 160064) | Root nodule microbial communities from cowpea collected in UCLA plant growth center, Los Angeles, California, USA - CNSS4 | ecosystem: Host-associated > Plants > Roots > Nodule | place: USA...
AAAATATAAATCTAATCTTGTAACGTAGAATTAAGTTTAAATTTTATTTTTTAACATATATCAAGTTTATAAAGAGAGAAAAGTTTATGAGTTTAAAAGTAGGAGGTTAATCAAAAGAAAAAAAAAATACCCATTTTTTGAAAATGATAAAGACTATTAATCTGAAAAAAAAAAGTGGATTGAGAATTTTCCGTGAAGAAGCCAAACACTGCACACCACCAACTTGGATTTGAGAAAAATATTGCCTTTATCTTTGAGAACACTCACATTCTCACACTTGCTTTGGTCCACCCCATCTCCTAAATTGAAGGTTTACCTTTTTTGTTTTTTGTGAAAAAAACAAACATGTAATGCAATTAGTTTATTCACACTCTACAAAATAATAATTTGTATGTCTCAGTAATCTCCATGAATTAATATCTTTTAACCTGTTTTTGTTTCAATGAATCTTTATGAGTTGTAGTGTATGTTGATGAAAAATTACAAGAGCTTTTACTATGTAATTATAAAAATTAATTAAAAATATTTATTAAAGCATGTATTATTTTAATGAATAATTTTTAAATATAGTGACTAAAACATTCAAAATATTGGAGATATTCGAAGTAAATAACTTATTAAACCTTAAGTAAAGAATCAACAAGTTAAAATACTTTTTGTCCCAATTTTCGTCAAGTTTTGTCAAATCAGTTCTAATTTTGTTTTTTTATTTTTTTTTTTGTTTTTGTGCTCAAATAAATCCTAATTTTCGTCAATTTTATTCAATTAAGTCATTTTTTCTAACACTGTTTAAATTATTAACAGTCCTGAACAGTGACGGTCACGTATCACTTCGTGTTTTTTTTTTTTTTTACTTTTTTTTTCTTTTTTATTCTTTTTTTAAATGCCCACGTGTCAATCCAGCAGCGTGTCACGTGTTAGAGTTGTCAATGTTTTATATTCAATTTGGTCCATATATTCGTAATTTTTGTTCAATTTAGTCCCAATTTTTGTTAAAATGAACCAATTTTATCTTTCTCCAAATTTAAACCAAATTTCATTTTTATATTAAAATTCACACTTTTAAATAAATATTTTTATACAATATTAAAATTCACATCATTATAATTTTTATACAAAAATTAAATTTAGTCTCATCTTTGACGGGACAAAATTGGACAATTTTAACCGAAATTGAGACTAAATTGAACAAAAATAACAAATATAGAAACCAAATTGAATATAAAACATTGACTTTGACAAGTGGCACGCTGCTGGATTGACATGTGAACATTTAAAAAAAAATAAAAATTAAAAAAAGGAAGTAACATGTGGCAGTTACTATTAATGACCATTAATGATTTAAATGATTTTAGTAAAAAAGGACCTAAAAATTGAATAAAATTAACAAAAATTAAGACCTATTTAAATACAAAAACAAAATTAGAACTTATTTGATAAAACTCAATAAAAATTAGAACAAAAAAAAATATATTTTAACCACAACAACAATAATACAAAAATGATCCAATGAGGTCAATTAAACTACTGCCAATTACTTTAGGGGGGTCTTGCCATTAATGATTTGTAGCTTTATTTGTTTTCTTGCTATTTGGTGTTATGGCAAAATCTCAATAAGAAAAAGTTAAGAGACTCACGTGAGCCATCTCTTCAAATTAGTACATCACAACTGTGTGTTTATGTTTCATGTGCTATTTTATGTCCATCTCTTAAATCACGCTCAAACAATTCAAAAGGACACAAGTTTAGGTGAAAATGAATGGCCATGAGAAAAAGAAAATACCAATTTTTTGGAGCTACAAAAATATTTTGTTTTTCCTTCATTATGATATAATATAATTCAATCATACATACATATATTTTATTTTAAATCTATATATCACTAGAACATCATTCTCCCGAAAACATATATTTACAATATAAAAGACAAGAAAAAATAAGAAAATATCTCCTCAACTATGTGAATGTACAATTATTTAGGCACAAATTACAATCATTTCAATTTATATAAACATACATAGACAAACTAATCAATGAACATAAACATACATAAAAAACTAAATGTTAAAGTTTTATTGCACATTACAAATAATTGAAAGCTAAACTATCAATCCGTTTCACTCATAACTTCAATGAATGGTTCACACAAAGATACAAAGATGTGGAAGAAAAACAAAAAGTTGCCTCATGACCTTCATTTTTTTTTCTACATATTTTTTGTTATGACACTCAACCCACACTCTTACAACATTCAATATCTTTGTGTATATTTGAATTCTATAATTATCATCAATCCTATTATCAATCCTTGTCTCATCAACTACTCGGATCAATTACCGGTGTAGGAAAGGATTTTTGGCCGTAATTATTTTAACCATTTGTCTTCGATTTCATACCCGAAACATTTATATTCATATCCTTTGTCCATTTTGTAAAATCCTAGAGACTACGACTATTATTTGATAATATATCAAAATATTTATAAAATGAAACACATGTAAGTATAGCTTTAAATTTGTTAGTGATATAAAATTGGTAGTTATAATTGTCAAATAAGAAACACATATTTTAATCCGTTTCAATCCAACAATACAAAATCTTAACTTTTAACATGCAATTACAAAATTAAGTAGTTTCACATTTGACTTGCTATCATATTCATAATGTTTGGTCTTTATAGTCATCCTTGCAAACTTGTTGCATAAATATATGAATTATAATACTTTGAAAATTTTTTTTACGACAAAGTTTGTTTTTCAACACAGATCAAACTTTTCTCTTCTCTTTTCAAGTCACATCAAACATTTTTTTTTCATCCATTGAAGTATGACCACATGTGTATTGTCAAAAATGTTAACAAAACTTTATTAAAAGATAATTTTCCTAAACGTATATGTATCTTGTTCCATAAGATAGTGATCGATTTATTACATGAATAATTCATCATTGCCCACACTATTAAAAATACCTACAATTAAAATTAATTTGAATTGAGATGCATAAAAACACATTATAAAGCACAATGTAGGAGAAAGTTGAAAAATGTCATTAATTACTATAGAAATATCGAATTGGTTGAGCAACATATGGTTTAATAAATGAAATTATTAAAAGCATAACAAAGGATGAGTAACATGTACCGACTCATAAATTTAGTGATCCATCTATCCTTAAATAAAGGATTAATAGAAATAGTTGATAAAAGTAAACCATTGAAAAAATGACTAGCATTTAGAGTAAATACATAACCATATTGCTAAGATTACTCATCCGTGAAATATTAGAGTTTTCAACCATAATATTCATAAAAAAAAATTGGAATAAATGCAAAAGAAATCATTTTTAATAAATAAAAAAACTGTATAATTGATTCATTGAATTAAAACGTGTCTTATTTATAAAAAGATTATATATAATAGCAAGCACACTAACAAACTAAAAAGATAACTGATTATATTATATTTATAATATATTATATAAAAGAGCATTTAATAATATATAAAACACAAAAATATTACAATCATTTGTTTTTCTCAGCAAAAGTATTAAAATCATGAAATCTTTTGAGTACTTGCACTATAAAACTAACTACTTAAACAAATAATAATATCAACTTAAACAAACAAAGCATTACGGTGTGAAATTATCTAAACTGAAATATGTTAAATGTAAAACCTTGAAATCAAATAATTTTTCAAAACCAATATTTCTTTTAAAAAAAAATCATTCTGTACATGCATGCATCTATAATTCGGAGAAACAAAGATTAATCCAAAAAAGAAAATTGACTTCTCTTTTAGTACAGTACGAAATAACACAGAAAATCTTAGATCTAATATATAGAAACAAATGCATGCATGTAGCATTGGCAATAGAAGCTGGTCATTGTCATCACTCAACATTGCTTGCAAAGGACCTTCATCTTTCTTGGTCCTACCTTTGTCCAAAAGTTCAGATACTTGTTTCCTTCTTTCAAAGTAAATTTTTGGGTTAAATATATTTTTGGTCTCTCAAGTTTCAGTAAAATTTGAAATTAGTCACTCATCGAAACTTTTAACCAATTTAATCATTCATCTTTAGAAATGCGTGGATTTAGTCCTTTTAATCAAATTTTGTTAAGTTTATTTGAAGTTTCAAACGTGTTTTATGATAATATTTGAGTTAGCATTTAAGCAAAAATGGGTCAAACGATGTAAACAATTCAAATACTATCATGAAATGCACTTGAAAAGTGAGATAAACTTAACAAAATTTGGTTAAAAGGACTAAATCCATACATTTCTAAAGATGAAAAACTAAATTGGTCAAAAGTTTCGAAGAGGGACCAATTCCAAATTTCACTGAAACTTGGGGGACCAAAAACATATATAACCCTAAATTATATATATATATATATATATATATATATATATATATATATATATATATTGTATGACTTCTTCCAAGAATTTTATTGGATTATTTGTCTACTATAAGTTGAAATGGTATTTATTAAATAAAATCCCATTTAATCAAGTATATTGATAATCTTGAATTGTATTTAATTAATTAATTATGAATGAAATTAAATCATTTAATTTATTGATCTACTACAGTTAATGGCTCCACATGTGTGATCCCATAATTTCTCCTTACTAATAATGCTAAATGTTATAAATAGTAATTAGCATCTAGTCATGCATTACTACTACATAGTCCATATAAAACTTGGATTCTATTAGTTTTTATCTTTAATATGCAAGAATAAAACTTCCCAATGTTAAATATTATTATCGAAAAACACAAAAGAAAAAAAAAACTCGGAGAGTGTGTAGGGACAAATCATATTTGCATGACTCTCGTCCTTCATCGTGACTTGTTGTAGGTCCAAAGGGTCTTGAATATAGCGTTTAATAGACTAAAGTGCGTAGCTCCAAATGCATGAAACATTTATAGTTATCATCAGAAACATGAACATATCTTCATAGCAGGTCGGTCAAGTACAAATATTATTTCTAATATATAATTATATACTTGTGTCAAGATGTTACGAGTATTATTCAAATTCCTCTTAATTTTTATTGAAAATTTTCTGTATTTATTAGAAACGAGTATGGGTGTATTTAATATTTATTTTTTAATTAAGATATTATATATATATATATATATATATATATATATATATATATTCCTATATTCATCTATTTTTTTATATACATTCTTATATTGTGTCTCTTTAACAGGGGCATGAACTTACTCAGTTAAATTTAGGCTCGAGCTAACTCAAGTCAACAAAAATTGGTGTCGACTTGACTTGACTTGAGCTTCTGATTTAGCTTGATTTAGGTGAGACTAACTCGTCTTAACTTGTACTTGAGAAAACATGCCTCAACCTACACCTGGGCGGACTCGCCTAAACCTATGCCTAAGTGGACTCAGTTTGACCAATTTGACCTACGTCCAGTCGACTTGGCTTGACCTAGACCATGTTGACTCAACTCGATCTAGGTTAGGATTGACTTGGCTTGACTTGGGATCAGGCCAATTCAACTCGATCTTAGATCAGGCCGACTTGGTATGACCTAGGATCAGATCGATTCGACTCAACCTTAAGATTGAATCGACTCAGATTAACTTGGCTTACTCAGTTCAACCTAAGCCTAGGCATATTGATTTCAACCTGGGTTTGAGCTGTTTGACTTGACTTAAGTCTAAATTCACTTGGTTTGACTTGGGTCTAGGTTAACTCAACTCGATCTAAGATCTGACTGACTCTATTTGACCTAGACTCACGTTGACTTGATTTTAACATGTGCCAACTTGGGTTGACCTTGCATGAGCTCAACCTACCTTACTCGGGTATGACCCAATCTAACATTTCATAACTTGAAATGACGTAGACACACATTGATCTTAGATTTTTAAAATCCAAAAATATATCCGATCCAAGTTCAATTAAATGAATTAGACTTAAGATCTAAAATTATGAATTTTGATTTGAAATAAATTAATTTAAGAAAACTTAAAATAATATGAATTTAGATAGTTATGGATTGGATTTGAGAATATAAATGTTTATCTCACCCTTAGTAACTTGAGCAAGGTAAATAAACATCACAAACTTGTGTTTGTGATTCTAACCAAACTAACTTTTCAATCTAAAATAATTTATCCTTCATGTATTGTTCAAATTATACTTGTTATATTTCAATTATATTTTAAGCACTATTGAATAACAAAACATTCAATTCCAAAAATCCAATTATCAAAAACATGTCAAAACAAATTAAAATAGTATTTCAATAACAATAATTTAACTAAAATAAATATAGCTCACACAATCAAGGATTTGTATAAATCCTTTGTCCACCAATTATCCACTTATATAAATATGTTTCATTTCCAAATAGCCCTAAGTAGTGAAAGTTCAAAAACTAACTCCAAATAGCCCCTAGATCAAAACAACATGAACTTAATTCAATTTAATAAAATATATCACTATAGTCCTAAAAGAATGAAGATTTGTCTTTTCAACTTAGATCATACATGTGGTGAACTAAAACCCTATAAGAAAACTTACTCAAAATCAAACCTTAATTTGTTTAGATTGGCCTAAATTTCGCTATTGTTTAAGTCGTGTGCTCTAATAAAAGAAATGGAGTGTCTCAAAATTATAAAGAAAATTATGATGTTTTATAGAGATGAGATGTTTTAGAAAAAAGAAGAACTTATTTGTTCTATATGATATTATAACGTTTAAACAATAAAATATTCATTCTCCATTTAACTAAAAAAATTTCACCTAGATTTAAAGCATGTCTTTTAAAAATATATACACAAATACAAATATCAATGACTCTAAATATATACATGTGTATTGCCTAGAAAACCAGATGTTGGTATTCTAATATGAATATAATTTTTTAACAAGTGCACTGATCAATTATAACAAGATCGTATCAACATGAATTTGGTTTAAATAAAATAATGACTTATATTTGAATTTGAAATGAAATCGTGACAAAAGTTAATAAATTTGAAAATAGAAATACCTTAATGATTGATGTAATTGATGTTTATAAGAATGTTGAGATTGAACTTAGCTAATCTTCTTTTATTACATTGTTAATTATTCGCTTATAAGTTATGTTAATTACTTTAGTGTTCCTGAAAGTACTCTTTATAGTAATCTAAAATCCATTCATGGAATTTAGAACCTAAGATTACCATATTCATTGTGATTCCTTAACTCCTGATTGAATGACTCCTTGCATTAAAAACATTATTCTATATTCAGCTAGAGCGGTTAGATTTATTCCTAACATCTAGCAACATTAGAATATTTGGTTAGATATAGCATCTAGCAACATCTAGCATTTGTTTTACAAAGACATATATCAATTTCATGCACGATAAGTGTCAAAAGCACATGTGAAATTAAGTAAACTAGATGGTTATCATTATCCTAAGCCTTTATAAATTTCAATACGGGTTGATTTTTGACCCGGCTCACCTAGAACTCGGCTCACTCGGATTGAACCCGTGATGAGCCGGGTTGGCTTACCAACCCACAAAGAAAAGGTCACACAAGTGTTTTTTTTTTAAGTTTGACTTTTTATTTGGGTCATGTTAGGTTGTTTTTTTAGCCGACATATATATAATTTGTATTTTTGTGATTTTCATTTATATTTGGATTGTATTAAAGTTTATTTAGATTTTAATTAGAATTATAATTTAGTTTTGACTGAAAAAAATAAAAAAATTGTATTTTTTTTAATTAAGTGAGCCCGTGAGCCAATTCATTTAACCCACCAATTAGTGGTGAGTCGGGTCGGGTTCAAATTTTTTTTGTTTGCTCATAAGTGAGCCGGGTTGGATTGGCTCACTAAGTGATCAACCCGTAATGGGTCGAGTCAGATCAGATCGGATAATCCGTTTTGATTGCTCTAATATAAATTTGAATCCTAATTAGTTGTATTTGATTGAGTGACCAACACATCATTAGAGTATTGTTAGAAATCCAAGTGTGAGTCTAAGTCCCACATTGACCAGAAATGAGAAAGTAGAGCACTATATAAGAATAAAGACCCATAAACCCATTGCCTTAAGGTTTTGATGTAAAAGTGGTGTCTAAGGTCTTATATGTGTAAGACTAATGTCATATAACCATATAGAACCACAATCTCTCAATGACTATAACCCATATTATATATGAAATATATATAAACCCATTAGTGGTATCAGAGCCGATGGTTAATACCGGCTTAGTCGAGTACAATACCAGTATGGTCCTAGTATCGAAAGTCTTCCTGACATTGTGGGTCAGGTAAAAGGAGTACTCGGTACTCGTGGGTGTACCAATGTGATTTTGGGTTGAGAGTGGTGTCAATGAGTTTGAAAAGATTCATAATACATTTTTTTTTTCCAATTCAAGCCATTATCCAAATCAGATCTAGGATTTCCAAATTTTCAATTTCATAAAATATATAATTATATAGCTTGTTTACTTCAAACTAAAATTTACACAATCATTTCAACATACCCACATTCATTACCACATAACATTCAGTCCAAATAATCAAATATTATCTCAAATTCATTAGGTTAACTTATCTACAATTTACTAAAAAAATTATCCAATTTACAAAATCCAATTCTTCCCCGTTCAAATCAAATGTGCATTCTAAATATTTTCAACAATAATAAGCTAATGAATATTCAAAATTCTAGCATACCTAATCTCTTTTAAAATTTACATGCATCATTGTCTATCATAATGCAATTCTTGGTTAACCTTTCTTACGAATAAATGTCTTAGGGATAGAAATATCTTTCATCATATTCATCATATTGTAATGGTTAACTTTTCGAATACTCATTTAAAACATTCTCAAGCATGAAGAACTTAATAAAATAATACTATCTATCTCTATTTATGAAGCTCTTTGTGAGCACAAAAGTTTCTAAAGGTTTTTGTACCTTTTGTAATATCCTAAGAGTGCATCTTACAACCTGTTTAGACTAAACACTAAATCTCATATCATTCTTTAAATCATTTATGCTTCTTTGGAGTGAATATAAAGCTTGAAGAAACTATTATGAAAAGAGTGTTTGGGATGTGAATATAAAGTTTGAAGAACTCATTGTGTAAACAATATTTAAGGCAATTTCTTAAAAACAAATAAGTAAAGATAATACTTTAATACAAGTCAGAATTAAGTAAAGAACGCTATTAGAATCTTCAGTTAATTATTAGAGAAACTTGAAGGTCTCAATGCCGTCTCGACGACAAATCAATATTTATTTATTTATTTTTTGTTTTCTCTACAAAAGGAAAAACAAAACTTTTAAATGTAAAAAGTTTTCTAAACCACAATTTAACCTTTTTCTTAATTACTTTTCCACTAACAACAATAATATCGGTTAACAATAATATTGAATTACAAACATATTTAAGAATATATTTTATTTTCTCAAGAGCATTTCAACTATTCTATAGGCGTTAGTTACTATACCTTGTAACAAACTATATAATAATTTAAATGTCTTATATATAAATAAAATATCTATACCAAAATGATGATGTGCGTATTCTAAAATATATTGGCCAATAATAGGGATTCAATCCAAAAAAAGATAATCAATATTCATGGAAATAGATAGGTGTAACTCAGTTGGGCTAATCCATCAAGATCAATTCATCTTAGAGTTAGGAAAAATCAATTAAATGATCGATTAAGATTTTACTTGGTGAGCCTAATTATTGATAGTTTGTAGGGTAGACAAATTGGTTCAAGAGTCATTTACTTTTTTTTAAGCATAAAAAGCAAAAGAAATTATCGAAAAAGTTAACTTTTACATTAAAGAGTAATGAGTTTTTTTTTTTTTAATTACTATGAGCTAAAAATAAAAATATAGGTTGTTATTTTTATTTTAATTTAATACAGTACAATATATAATAATAGAAATAAAATAAGTACATAAATTGTAACAATAAACACTAAATAAGTAGTACAGGTAAAAGCAACACACAAATAAATGCACCACTTATTATTTAAACAACTCACAATAATAAGTGCAGCTATTATGGCATAAATGAAAAGTTTTTCAAACAATAAAGATAGTTTTAACTCGGCTTTTATTACACTTAAAAAGCTCATTTTTAACCCCCTTCGTTTTATTTAAAGCATTTAAGTTTATTGTGGAAATAATAATTCCAAGTGTCATTATTTTATCTTTTATATAAATATTTTATTTCTTTTTTATTATCTTTGTTGAGGAGATAATTATTTATAGAGAAAATAAGTGAAGAGTATTCATCCTTTTAATATATATTTTTTGGTATTGTTGGTTTTAATTTATAAACGAGCGTTTAGAACTAAAGTTTTTATATTAGGTTGATAATAGAGTTTTTAATTAAACACTAATTATCAAAACAACTATTTTAGATTTTTTTATTATAGGTTTTTCTGATACACCCCACTCTATTATTAGTTCAAGTCGATGACAAATCATAGGGGTTAAAATACTTAACTCATATCATACTTTTTTTTAATGGATTAGTAGATCGTCTTTTATAACTTATCAACGATGTTCTTCCTACTTAAAAAATGGCTACTGTGCATTCCATGTGCCAATTTTTATTATAAATTGATGAAGTTTATTATTTTGAAAGGAAACTGGTAATTAATATCTAATCTTTTAGAATAAACTCTGATAAAAGTATTTATCTTTTAAATATATTTTTATTAGCATTTTTATACATTATTACTAATATAATTAAATTAAAGTAAATTGCCACTACAAGAAAAATGTCTAATTAATAACTAATTTTAGAGATAAAAAATAATTAATCACTATAATAATCAATTTAAGTATTAATTTATAAACTAAAAATTATTGGTAACTAAAATAGTTTATAAATTGGATAAGTTGACTATATAGTAAATTAGTCTCTAAATTGATCACTAACATTAGTTACTAACAAAATTAGTCACTAAATCTAAATACAAATTCAGAGACATTAGTAACTAAAACTTCACTGGCTAAAGTTAATGACAAATTTAAAAACTAATAGCCTCTAGTGATCAATTTAAAAATTATTTTAGTTATTGATATTTTTAGTTTATAAATTGATACCTAATTTGATCATTATATTAACCAACTATTTTTTTTACTAAAATTTGTTATTAATTAAACATTTTATTGTACAGTATTGTTTATAACAATGTGGATTAATCAAATACATTAGCTTTCAACTTATAAAAGAATGAGTGAATATACTTATTCTTTTGTTGAATTAATTATAAAACTGTTAGGAATATTTATATATGAGACGATAGGAACAATAGGTGTCACTTCTCCAAAACTACTTGAGACCAAACTAATTCTACTATCACCATTAATTTAAAAGAAAAAATTGTATTAATTGTTTTTTAAAATAAAATAAAATAAAAAATGTTTAAAATATTGAAACAAAATTAAAAATGCATCCAAAGGAGATTAGATTAATTAATTTTAAAAAAATTAAATTAAATTATAAGTATTAAAAAACAACGAAGAAAAATAACCAAACATCCTAATAATAAAACAAAATAGTAAATAAACAAAAACAAAACTCCAATAAGGAAAAAGCCAAATTTAAACAGTTTTCAAAGGGGAAATAAAAATTAAAAACAAAACATCTAGTTTGTCCAAAATTATTGTCTTTACATAACTTTGTTTTCATAAAACAACAATATAAGTTCCTATCTTCAGAATAAATAATTGAAACTCTAATTTAGCTACAAGAAAACTTGAACAAGAATAAAGTCAAACATAAAACCCAAAAACTAACGGTGAGAAGTACCAACCATTTGGTTCATATCATTAAACAGGAAACTAAAATAAAAAAAAAAAAAAAAGCAACATTTCCAACTTTCAAGGTTCGATAACTTCACTTAAAAAACATCACTCCGAACAGTTGAGATTAATACAACAACTTACACTGATGTAACCGGACAAAGGGCACCCCAATACCATGTTTAAACTTAGACATGAAAATTTGAAAAAAGAAGAAGAAAAAAAAGTCTTTTTTAACGGGCAACACCACTAAGGGTCCCACCCCAAAAGTTTGGAGGTTCAAACTTAGGACATTATAGTAATAATAATTTGAATTTTCACACATTTTCTCTCTCTATTAGAACAACTTTGAACTCTGACAGCTCTGAACTGTCCCATGGTGTTGGCATTGGCAACTCTTTCACTTCACACACACATTACTTTCTTTCTTCATTCCTACCACCACACTTGAACCAGCCTTTTTAAGACTAAAGTGAGAGAAACATTGCGATAGCAAAAAGAAAAAAAATAAAGCAAGAGTTGGATTAAATAGGTACTATACTATTGCATGACATAGATGCATTAGTACATTGAATAACACTTTATCTTTCTCTCTTCTTCTCATTCAGCGATTCTTCATTTCCCATATTGATTCATCACTTTGCAGTTGAAACAGAAGAAGCTGAAGACATGTCTGGCCACTGGGGGATTCTTGTTTCAGATCCATGGCTTCAGAACCAGTTCACACAAGTGGAACTTCGCAGCTTGAAATCCCATGTGAGTTCATCTTGGTTAACGTTTTGTCACAGTTTTTGATATTGCAGATAATTGTAGACGAATACGACAGATGTGAGTACCCCAAAAGCTTTAAAGTCGTGGCCAAAATCGCGTTCACTAACCCTGTTTTAAAAGCTTGGTCTTTGCTGAAATCCCATTGTGGGGTGTGCAAGAAAATAATTGAATCTCATGTTTTTGTTGGAAATATTTGATTTTTTATGTTGTTGTGTTGATTGGGCTTCTGGGTTATGTGATGATCAGTTTGTGTGTTTGTGTAGTTCATGAGCATGAGGAGGGAGAGTGGGAGGCTTGTGATTGCGGATTTGGCTTCGAAGATGTCAAGGTTGAAGGTGGTGGGAGAGAATCTGAGTGAGGAAGAGAGAGCTTCTTGTGTGAAGGATTTGTATCAAAACACCGAGGAGGAAGTTGATTTTGAATTGTTTCTTAAGGTGAGTTTTATTTTGTCATTTTGATTTGTTAATCATCTTTTGAGGGTGATGGATCTTGTGGCTTCTTTTTGAATTCTGTATCTGCACTATGCATCGCCTTTTTCCCTTTCATTTTTTATCTTGATCCACTTTCTGTTTTCATTGTTTCCAATCTTAAATCTATTCAATATCATTGAAACGGTAAAAAAGAAAGAAAATTACTTTGAACTAATGTTTTCTGTTGTGTTAAAACCTGATGATTATCGAAGACCAGCTTATTCATTCTTTATTACAAAAAATGAAGATTATATAGAAAAGTTGTATGGTTTGATTTTCTTTGTTTGAATCCTTCATTTGTAGCATGTCTGTTTGACAATCCAAAGACAAATTGTTTGAATAATGATGCAATGATGACAGGTTTACTTGAAACTCCAAACTTTTGCAAATTCTAGAACTGGAAGTAGTCCGAAGAACTCCTCAGCTTTCCTCAAGGCAGCTACAACCACATTGCTTCACACAATAAGTGAATCTGAGAAAGCATCATATGTAGCACATATAAATCACTATCTTGCAAAGGATGAGTTCCTTAAGAAATGTCTTCCTATTGACCCTTCAACCAATGAGCTCTTTGAAATTGCAAAAGATGGTGTTCTTCTTTGGTAACTGCACATTTTCTCACTTGCTTTACTAGTTTAACTGTTTATGGAAATTTTGCTTTAAAAAAGAGTTACATGTTGTTGCAGCAAGCTTATCAATGTGGCAGTTCCAGGGACCATTGATGAACGAGCGATCAATACGAAAAGAATACTCAATCCATGGGAAAGGAATGAAAATCACACACTTTGCCTCAACTCTGCTAAAGCAATTGGATGTACAGTGGTTAACATTGGCACTCAGGACTTTATTGAAGGAAGGGTATGTTTGTGTTCCTTTTAGTTTTCACCCTTAAAAGCATCATTATTGTGGCTGTGCACAATGCAGAAACACAGAATTTAAGCTTAGATTTTTTATCAACAAATGAAATCCTTTACTTGGAAATTTGAAATAGGATTTTTTTATTTTGGAACCAGTTTCTTCCTTCAGAAAGTTATAAAAAATATTTTTCTTTCTTAAATTTTAGTTGTGTTCATATTAGATTTTCTTCCAACTCTTTTCTGGTAAAAAGTAATTCTCAAACATGTGTTCCCTTTATTTAATGATTCTGAACACAGGCAATTTTTATTTATGATATGCTACACTTTTTTACAGTCCTTTCTATTTTTTTGAAAATTTATCTGTTTGATAATGAGTTGATCAAGATTTTTTTTTGAACTTTTTGTGATATTTCTGGATTAGTATTTGATCATAGTAGTAAATTTCACAGTGAAGTGGTATCTAATTTTTTTGTGTTCCCATTTCAGCGTCATCTGGTGCTTGGGGTGATTTCTCAGATTATTAAGGTGAACAATCATTGATTCTACATAATTTTGTGATCTCATTTGGTTTATGAATGTAAAACATTTGCATTGTGATTATGAATGAGTTCTGGAATGTTGTTATTTAAACTATGGATTCTAAATTTTTATTAATGAAATAGTGGTGACTGCATAATGCATGTTACATTTTGTGGTGCCTGCTTTTGACATTCCTAATGGTGGTGATAAATTAGATACAATTATTGGCGGACCTTGATCTGAAGAAAACTCCTCAGCTTCTTGAGTTGCTTGATGATAGCAAGGTAACTTACTTTCTTTCATTATGTTCTCATGTTTTTTTCATTGTTTATTTTATATGTTACCTTCATATTTTTCACATTAACAGGATATGGAAGAGTTGATGAATCTACCACCAGAAAAGATCTTGTTAAGGTGGATGAATTTCCATTTAAAGAAAGCAGGGTACAAGAAGATTGTCACTAACTTCTCCTCTGATGTGAAGGTAGCTCAGTTTTTCTTGTTTTGGTGAAAGATACTTGTTCTTATACTCTATCTTTTTCTTTGAACAATTAGCACCACTGTTCATTCAGCACTATCTGAATGCAAACGTTGTGCTTTGTTCATTTCTTTTTCAGTAGTTATTTGATCATTTGATTTATGAAGTGTAGTAATAACTGTTTATTTGTTTACTTTCTATTTCATTGTCAAGTTCAAAAACAGGAAAATTATAACTTGAGTCAGTATAGGTATTAATGCATTTGTTGTATGTAACTGCTTATTGAACTTTGATGGTTCTGACCTTGTAGGATGCTGAGGCTTATGCACATCTTTTAAATGTTCTTGCACCTGAATACATCAATCCCTCCACATTGGCAGTTAAAAATCCCTTTGAGAGAGCAAAGTTAGTGCTTGAACATGCTGATAAGATGGGTTGCAAGAGATACTTAACTGCAAGAGACATTGTGGAAGGATCTCCAAATCTTAATCTTGCCTTTGTTGCACATATTTTCCAGCACAGGTGAGTGAGTGAGAATAAAAGTCCTCTTCACAAACCTTACATTGTTGTACATTTCAAGTGTTTCATTTTTGGGTTGTTGGTGGTTAAATCCAGAAGAAATGGAACTTAATCCCTGGCTTTCATTAACTATTTGTTTTTATAAGTGGTTATTTTGTTATTGACTTGAGTCTATTGTGCTATTACTGTATACTTAATAGACAATTATGTGTATGTTTGGATTAAAGTTGGTAAACTTAATTTTGGATTAGTTTTCGTTTTGCTAATTGAGTTTGCAGAAGGAACCTTGGTCTTGCTTTTATGGAAACTTGGTTTCACATAAAATGAGTATGCAAATGTATTCTTGAGGATAAACCAAAGTGATTTTAGTCCCAAAACTTTGGAGTACCTCAAATAGGAATTTTAACCTGTTTGGTTAAAGAAGTTAATTAAGGTCTTATTCAATAAGTTCTTTGAATATAAGCACTTATTGAAATAAGCCAAACATGTACAATAAGCAACTATACTTTTGTAGTAAAATGTTTGCATTCGTTTTGACTATGAATTGATTAACTATGTCTGCTATGCTTTATACACCTTATAAGTTTCAATAGTATAAACAATTTTTGGTTTTTGTTTTTGAGAAATATATGTTAGCTGACACAATTTGTCTTTTGTAGGAATGGACTTTCAGCTCAGACAAAACAACAGATGTCTCTCCTTGAAACATTTCCAGATGATACTCAAGACTCTAGAGAAGAAAGAGCATTTCGCCTTTGGATGAATAGCCTTGGAAATTCAACATATATCAACAATGTCTTTGAGGATCTCCGAAACGGGTACAATATCTTTTGCATTTTTACAAGTTCTCTTGTTTATGTCATATATATATATATATATATATATATATATATATATATATATATATATATATATATATATATATATATATATATATTCTTGAACTGGTTCTGTTAAAAACTCTTGTATAGAATTGAAACTAGATGGAGTAATTTTTACTTTATTATAATTTGTATTCACTCAACAGTTCATGTATTAGTTAATTAGTATGATAATTGCAATTCCTTTTTTGTTGAAATTATCTCGGTATGCAGAAATTGTTAGGAATCCAAGTGTGAGTCTAAGTTCCACATTGGTTAGAAATGAGAAAGTAGAGTACTATATAAGGATAAAGATTCATAAATTTATTGCCTTAAGGTTTTGAATTGAGAGTGGTGTCAATGCCTTATGTGGTTGGGCTCAGGTCTCATTAGTGTTATATCTCCCCGGTATTTTGGGTTAAGAGAGGTGTCAATTCAGTGTCATACTTCTTGTTTTCAATTTATGAAACATAGATATTCCAAAATGAAAAAGGATAGGAGTCACACTCATGTTGGATATGGATACTCCTCATATATTTCCTTCAGCATATGTCTCCAAAAAGTATTCAATCCTTTTTATTTAATTTTTAACTTTTTCTATTTCTCATATATTGATTACTTCTGGATACATATCCAAAACTATCCAATTTTTTTCATTTGATTTTTAAATTTTTCTAAGATATGTTCTTCCTCATCATAAAAGAAGAATTGAAGTACATACTCCTCTGTTCATTCTTTGAAGAGAAACAAAATGGATACGAAAAAAAGGAGATAAGGTAGTGGGACATTAGTGAAGTATGATCTGGTTGATAATGGTTGAATTGAACTTATTGGCTATTATATAAAGTCAATACTTGTTTTGAGTTCTACCATTGGTACAATTAGCCAAGAATGATTATCACTACTAAAAAGTTTCATATTACATAGGATTTTTCTTGCAAATTCATTAAAAAAATTTGCAAGAAAAGACTTTTTCCTACTATTTTTTCTAAGAATCTTCATTGGCAGGTAATTCCTTTGTGGGTAATTATTTCTTACAAAATTATGAAATTTGTAAGTATTTCCTACAAAATTTGTAGTGAAAAGTGTTTTATACAAAATATTTTGAAAAAAAATTGACAGCAATTTCCTATAATTTTTTTTTTCATAACAAAATTTTATAAGTATTTCCTAAAAAAAAGATTCAAAACAAAATTGGCAGGAAATATGAGTTTTTTTATTAGTGTATGGTGTAGGGAGAAACTATCTTCATGTAAATTGTGATCTTCATAGTTATGAATTAATGAGAAATGATCAACATCTCCTTTTTTATTCATATGAGGCATCTATATAAACTATTTTCTATACTATTTTGCAAACACATATCCTATATTTCAAAGAAATTCTCTTCTCTGAGTCATGTGCTAAGAATTTGAGCTTCATTTTAGGTGGGTTCTTCTTGAGACTCTGGACAAGGTGTCACCAGGGATTGTCCATTGGAAGATTGCGAACAAGCCTCCAATAAAGATGCCATTTAGAAAAGTAGAGAACTGCAACCAAGTTGTGAAAATAGGGAAGCAGCTTAAATTTTCACTGGTAAATGTTGCTGGAAACGACATTGTGCAGGGAAATAAAAAGTTAATACTAGGTAGGTTGATTTCAAATTATGTGTTTGTTACTTACACACCTTGTAGTGAAGCAATTAATCAATTGAACACACTCCATTCAACTCAATGTTCACACATAGAATCTAAACCAAACTCTACTTGATGTTGTTTTTAGCTTATTTGTGGCAATTGATGCGATACAACATTCTACAACTTCTCAAGAACTTGAGATTTCACTCTCGTGGAAAGGAGATAACTGATGTTGATATTTTAGAATGGGCCAACAGCAAGGTTAGCAGCTCCGGAAGTCAAAGCCGCATGGACAGTTTTAAGGTATTGAAATATCAGACCTTTAGTTCTTTCACTTGAGCCATATTTTCTTTGTTGATAATGTTAATTTTAATGTGACAAGGTTGAAATACTGCTTTAGATATATTTATTTCTTTAAAGAATCCGAACTTTCCTCAGTTTTTTAAACTTCACAATATTGTGGTCTAAGCTGAACATTCAAATACTGCATAATTTTGAAATCACATGATATAGCCTTGCCAAGTGTTCAAAATATTTCCTTTCTGGTAAATATTCTTGCATCTATATTTCATTTTTGACTTGTAGCATGTGTTTAAATGATTACAGAATAAGTTCGTTAACTAATTATTAAAATTTAAAATTTCAGGATAAAAGTTTATCAGATGGAATATTTTTCCTTGAGCTTCTAAGTTCAGTGCAGCACAGAGCAGTAAATTGGGGTCTTGTAACAAAAGGAGTAACAGGTATGTTATGTTTTCTCTATACTCTTTCAATATTGAGCTCATTCTTCTTTCATTGTGATTGAGTATCATGCATCCATTTTTGAAAATTTTGATAGGCAGATAGAATAATATATCCTTTGGTTTTGTGCAATATGTCTTATGTTCTTGACTTGATCTATGTTAAACATGGAATTGCCTTAAGCTGAAGTTTCACATGTCTGCTACATGGAATGAACTTCAAATGTCTTCAGTTTCAATTACAATGTTGTTGTTTTGGGACATGTATGCCATTCAAAATCCTTGTCTTTTATCTTGGTTTACATTTGTATTACATGGTTCATGCAGACCAAGAGAAAAAGATGAATGCCACCTACATTATCAGTATTGCAAGAAAGCTTGGATGTTCTATATTCCTGCTTCCTGAAGACATCACTGAGGTAGTTTTGAATCAAACCTAATGTTGTGCTTTTCTTTTACATAGACCAAAATTATTATTATTATTATTATTATACTAGTGCACATTTAGAGTATTTCTTTAAAAATAGCAAAGAACATTTCAAACTAGTTTTGGCTGTTTTACTTTAGTCTAATCTTAATGCAGTATATATGTGTAAAGGATTTTATACATTGTCAACATAAGTAGTGTGAAAGTAAATAATATAACCGATTCTTACATATAATACCATCCAACACAACTATCCAAGATAAATTTGTTGATATTCAGAATAACATTCTGAAGACAATCTAATTTCTTTTACATTCTACTGCATAAAAAGTTAATCTCAGACATTTTATAGCAGATAAATTTGAATGTATGCATGCAAATGCTCTTTTGCTCTGTAATCCAATCATAGATTCTCACTCATGATCATACTGTTGAATGGTGATTCATTTTTGGAGGACAGCATAAGAAACAATCTAACATCATCAATATATTCTAATAAAATATTTGCATTGGTTTATGACAATGTTGGTGAATAATATTTCAGGTGAATCAGAAAATGATTCTGACACTAACAGCTAGTATAATGTCTTGGTGCCTGAAGCATCCTCATGATGAAAGAACAGTGGGAAGTTCAGATAATGAGAGTGGGAGTCAATTGGAGACCACATCAAATTCAACATTAGATGATTCTGCATCTGATTCATCAGTAGATGAAAATGGGAATATGTAAATGTATATGTATACGTATATGTCTTGAGTGAACCGTTTTTATATATATATTTGAACAACTCATTTTAGTTGATCAAAAGATCAATGTATGACACTAGGTAATTTAATGGTTTCAAAGCAAATTTTGTTCAATCAACTTTGTAAATAGTTTTTTTTTTTTTTGGCAAGTTTGGAACGTCAGTTTTTCCTAGTTCTACTTACTGAAGGGAAAGAAAAGGCAACTTGTTCTTCTACCTCCATAAATTTCTCCTAAATCTCTATATAAAAGAATTCCGATTTTATACTTTCTGGATATTTTGAAAGTCATTTTTAGATTTTAGATTACACAGAAGCTAAAATGACTTATGAACTGTGTAATCTGAAAGTTAAAAATGACTTCCAAAAGTTGAAGAGGGTTATGAAAAAAAAACACAGTTTTCGAATTATACAATCTCAAAGTATTTTTGTCTTCTTAATTGTCTAATCTGAAAGCCTCTTTTAAAGGAAAACAATGGCTTACAAAATTTATCTTTAGCTTTTGGATTACATAGTTTGGAAGTCTTTTTTTTTTACTGACTTTCGGATGGTATGATATGAAAGAAAAAAAAGAGTAAAAGTGGGTTGGATTTTCTTACATGGGAGTGCAAAGGGAAATTTATGTGGGTGCTGGAAGAAACTACCGAAAGAAAAAAGTACCGGCCCTTCTGTATTAATCGGAAATTAATTAATACATTTTTTCTGAATTATGCACGTTTTTAAGTGATTTGAAAAAATACCTAGACTAAAATTGAATTCTAGCATAGGACTCTTTCTTCCTCCAACCCCCATAATTTCAATTTGCATTCCAATAATATTAGAAATTCCAGATTTACCATTTTGTAAATAAATTTAGGCATTGAATGTGTTGGTGTTGCGGTGTTTGTATAGTGTGGTACTTAGGGCTGGGGAAAAAAATTAGTTTACCCAATCTAGTCCAATTTTAAATTGAATCGGTCCATTGTAAATCTACTTTATAGATTCTGCTTTTTACTTTATATCTATTTTTTATATATTTTTTAGATCAGATTTTTATTTTAATTTTATAAATTTTAAAATGTGAGAAATCTAAATTTTGTGGATCAGACTTTTATCCAAATTTATCTGAATTGTATCCCCTATTCCAACATTTCAATTCTCTGAACCCTAAATTTTTTCTCTCTTCTTTTGTTGCGGTTGATTGATTCAAGATATATGAATCTCTTCTCTCTTCTCCATTCCAACAATGTTTCTCGTTTCTCCTATGTTCATTTTATCTAGTTTTAAGTTTGATTCATTGTTTTTGTTTTAGAGAACGAATTGCTGCGTTTTGATCGACACTGCTGCGTTCTGTTGTGTTCTGTTGCGTTATTTGTACACAGGATTGGTTAAAAGACAGACATTCACCATCATTGTTAGACTATGATTTTGAAGGGCTTTAATTTGTTGACCAAGATATGTTGATGTTTAAATTATGTAATAATATTATAATTAAATATGTATTAACTAATGATAATTTTTTTTTCATTTCTTAAAGAGTTGGTTTCTCAACAAGATGATGACCACAATATAATTTCTTTGAGTTAAAGCTCACGCCCCCATGCCTCTTGTAATTAGTAAGTAATTAATGGACTTCCCTTTTCATGTGAATAACTTCTCTTTCTTTGTATTCTATTGTTTAGTGATTTTCTTAAAACCTAAGTTGTTAATGACAATTAAAGCATGATTTTATTAATATGGATTTGTTATTATATCTATCATTAGAATAGATTATTTAAATTTCTTTAATAATTCGTTCATGTTTCAAATAAATCATAAGTGGATTGATGCCAACTCCAGCTGCTTCATATATAGATAGTTGTGAAGATATTGCTAATGAGTTTGAATTAATGAGCCATGGAAGAGATTTTGAACTTTGTAATCGAATGGGTGTTGGTTTGCATTTTATTTGAAGAGACTGTTAAAATTGTCATGAACTCTATAGTGTTTTAGATTTGTTATTTTTTAATGTTAGTGATATTGTTTGAGGATGTAAGACTTTATAATCATTTTCATTACAAAAAGATTAAATGACTTTATATGGACAATTATATGATTTTAATTTTTTTTAATGTTAAGAATTTAAATAATATATCATGTTTAATCTTTAATACTATTACATTTATAATATTTTTATATTTTTATTATTTTACTTTTTTAAAAAATATTTATGTATTGGATGAAATAATTATTTTATTTTTAAAATATAAATTTAAAATTAAAATTAAAATTATAAAAAGTTAAGTTTCATTAAAAATAGATTTAGTAATGAATCTAGAAATACAACGTAATAGAGACTCTGATGATAAACTTCAAAAGAATAATACACATATATTGTAATGGAAAATGATTTTTTGACTATTAAATTTTGACAACTTTCTCTTACAACATGAGGTGTCATCTTCTAAGTTGTTTTGAATACTGAAAATGAGAAAAAAAGAAAATAGAAAATCACTTAGAAAATGACACCTAAGGTTGTAAGAGAAAGTTGTCAAAATTTAATAGTCAAAAAATCATTTTTCTATTATAATATATATGTCTAGATATAACTTCAAAAATTCATTAACATTTATTAAATAAAAGTGACTCTTAAATAACATCTACAAAACATGTAACAAGCACTTCTTTATCTCCTGATTAATAACATTATCAAGTTATCCTCTACATTGTAACATAAAAATTCTCTTCTAATTTATAGTAACAAAAAGAATAACGTATTCTGACAATAGCTCTAACAACAAATACCTGTAACCTGTTCAGTTTTTACAAGCACACATTTTTTTCATTTTAGTTTTGTATTAAAGATATTTTTCAACTCTCCTGAAAAGCCTTTTTTCTAACAAACATAAATTAACAATTACCATAGAATGTTTACCATCACAGGTACAGTTAACAGTAACTATCAGAATAGTTAAATCAGATAAAAAATACAAGATTAGGCTGTATCTAGATATCGTTGTCTTTGACGGCCAAATCATTACTTACCACCAAGTAAATTGAGAAAAAAAGTAGAGAACACTTGAAAAATAAGGATTATTTTTCTGAAATATCGGTACAAACACAACTATCGGCCCCAGTGGAGTGCCAACAACACCTATACTTGAAAATCACACTACCTTGGGCATAATTGCTATCTTACATAGTGCAAGTTAAAGGCATTCATAAACCATATTGTTCACTTTTAACACCAAGAATCCATTGTGCAAGATGAGCCAGGTATGGTTCTGCCTGGGAGTTATTGCTCAAGATAGATCCAAGACTCTGAAGCTCGGTGTTAAACTCTTTCTCAAATTTGCTGCAATTATTTATTTTGGTCAGAACGTTAAAATAACATGAAATAATTAGTATAAAATAAAATAAGTTGCACGATTGCCAAATGTATTGCTTTCGGGGCTTACAGAACAGAATCAGTGACTGCCACATTTTTGGTGGTCGACTTCAAGACCTGACCTGACTTTCTTTTGGCTTTATTCAAGCCAACTGAATCAATAGGTTCCTCTGAGTCACCTAAATCAATAGAAGATGATATAAGCCACTGCGTTGCTGCTGAATATTGCAGGCACATGGATTTAAGCTTCTCCACCTTCTGCAATTGAGAAACATCAATCGTGAGTAGTCATGAACCATTCCGATTAACAAATAAAACAAAAATAAAACATGCAACAAAACGTATTTCCTACTAAATTTATGAACATTCACATTTCATATAAATAGTAAACTTGTTATTATATTGCATAGTGTCTATTATAAACGTATCACCCGATAAATAGCAAATGAAAAGTTTCATGTTAATTCACACCCACCATTTGCATCTACTTTCCCAGACATGCCTCTTGCAGTATATGGAAATCTAAACATAGCTTGTATTTTTTGTATATAACATAAAAAAGGATGGGTTAGAAATTGTAGCTTTTCGGTAAACAATTGTTCTTAATAAAAATTATAACTATGATTGCTTTTATATCTCGTTTTTTGTGCCACTTGTGTTTAATTCAAGAATTAGAAGATTAAGGTTTCATAACCTGATCCAACAATGAGCTGAAAAGCTTGTTCGGTGAAAGGTTGAACCAGTTTAGTCATTCATTGAACCATATGCCATTATAGTGATATTTTTTTGGGTTAAATATGTTTTTGGTCCTTCAATTTTTAGTGAAAATTAGAATTAGTCCCTCTTCGAAACTTTAGTTCAGTTCAGTCCCTCAACTTCAAAATTGTGTGGATTTAGTCCTTTTAACTAGATATTGTTAAGTTTATTTGACGTTTCAAATTCATTTCATAATAGTTTCTTAGCTAATATTGAAGCAAAAATCTGTCAAACGGTGTAAACATCTTAAATGCTATCATGAAATGTGTATAAAACGTTAAATAAACTTAACAAAATTTGCTTGAAAGGACTAAACTCACACATTTCTGAAGTTGAGGGACTAAATTGGGTCAAAGTTTCAATGAGAGACTAATTCCAATTTTCGCTGAAAGTTGAGAGACCAAAAACATATTTAACCCTATTTTTTTCTCCAACTCCAGCCAAATTTTACATTGGTAATCCACGACATGTTTCTCCAATTTATGTGCTAACCAAGTCTAGCTTTATTGCATTACCAACGTAAAACTTGAAAAACAAATGTTGCAAAAATAAAAGGAGTTAGGCTTGTGCACAAGTTGGTTTCGTCTCTCGTGTATGAATTTGTTATTATCATAGCATATTTAAGGCTTCCGCCCATCAAAATATATTTTGGTCATGCAATTGGTTTTCCATGTTAGGTAAAATGAATTTGGTTGACTATGCTTTTGGTTATACATGCTAACTGAACTGAATTTTAGTTGATCTAGGTCGTCTTTTCATGTTGGCCATCAAAATATGAAAGTGGTTATGCTATTCATATAAGCATGTAGTTTTCTATTATGAAGCATTTAGCTAAGATATTTCTTCCAAGGGAAGAGTGATAATTACATTGTAGTAAAAAAGAAAAATTGCATAACCATTAGAGTAAAAATTGAAACTCGTATAATAGCAGTAAAACAAAAACAAACTGAAACTAACCTTCAGCAGCTCAGGTAAAAGAAGTAAGCATTCTCTCAAACATTTATCAAGGAAAAAATCGTGGTGTTGTATAACCTGTTTCAGACAGAAAATGTCAAGAATTAAACATCTACCAACCAACCCAGCTTAAAAACACAAAAAAATGACAGACGCGCATATTATGCACATAGCAAGTAATTTCTAACTATGTGTAGTAATAACTTTGTCTCAGGTAGGAACAATGGCAAAACTACATCACAAAATTTGGCCATTGTAGTAGGAGATCTCAAGGCCTTATAAACACCGCACAAAAATACCATAATTCCATCATGGATCTTAAGTCCCGTAAGCCCATTTGACTAGTCCTGGATAAACATCGCAATGCTCACTCATTTACAGCTAAGTGATATGGTGAAACTCTATGACCAATTGATAAAGGCCTAGAGAACCACACCACAGAAGCTAGGCATTACAATTGAAGAGCCCACTGCCCCTACACCAAAATCCATACTTCTAAAATGTAACTGAATGTTCATACTCAATTTGATCATAACTATTTCTGTACATGGGCAAGAGTACCCCCCCTGTATACAAAAGAATTATGCACATCGCGAGGTATGAATCGGTTTTTAAAATGTAAGACCACAAAAACTTACCTCATCTATGCTATTTGCTGTCTGAAGTCTGTTATACATTAAATGCCAGTTTGGTTCAATAACCTAAAAAATAAGGTAAAAATAGTCATAAATCAAGAACCCACCTCAATGCTAAGTTACTCAGTTAGCTACCAAATTTATAAAAGAAAAGGCTAAACACCTGTATCCAATCCTGTATATTTCAAAAATGAATATCAAAATTAATCTTTTGCAATTTAACATTATCATGAAAATATAATTTGAACACAAATATAGATTAAAAATTTTCAATTTAAAGCACACGTACTTATATTAAAAAATAGAAAAAGGGAAATTTATGTCGAGTTGAAAGATCTCCAAAGTTTAATGTATAAGTCAGAAAATAAAACCTGCCTCAAATGTCAGATAGTGTAGAAGGCTATTAATAAATTTAAGCATACTACGGCAAAGAAGAGATGATCTGGAGATAGCAGTTCCCCGCGTATTGAGAGCACGAACTCCCTAAAATATGCAACCAAAATGCTGTGAATAGAAATGAACAAGACAGACAAAATAAAATAAAGACACTACACACATACTTGATGTATTTGCCATGCTCCACACAACTGACGGTCAACATGTTTACAGTGGAAAAGGAATCGAAAAATTAATTGGTACTTTGTGAGGGCTTTACGTGATAATACTATAGACAGTGGCCAGTGCACCTGAAACCAGAACCAAAGGTAGGAACATTAATGATGCAAACGGGAGGAAGACTCTCAGAAGCCTATAAAGAAGAAAAGACCTTGTAACTTAGTGAAAATGTTTCAAGTCCAGTGATGCTAACGGTTTCCTCCAAATCATTATCAGTAGAACTTCTCTGACTAACTTCAAGATCATTAAATGTTCCCAACCTTCTGAGCAAAGAAGATCTTTCCTGAAAGTGAAATGTTTGCGTCATGTGTGTGAAAATCTGAAATTTACAGCTCTAAAAGAGTTTCTTACAAACTGAATTAGTTACTTGCCACAACACAGGTTAAGCCTTCGTGAAAAGGATCTGCTGCAGCTGCTGTAGTACGCAATGCAAGGTCTAGTAGTGACTAAACGGGAGAGAGGAAAAAACATAAGAAAAATGGAAAAACATAAAATTAGAATCTAGATCCCTTTCCAAATTAAAATAAGGAATTGCCAACTTGAATTTACAAGGAGAATAAGAACGGTATGGGAAATTGAAGGATATTTCATTACTATACCTGCAGCTTCTCAACCGAGACTTCATCAGGCTTTTTCGCTAGTTCATCTCGTGCAATATCCATAAAATGTACTAAGAAATCTCCCTGCATTGTAAAACTATGAGTACGATCCAAGAATATGCAATCACAACTAAACCCCTGAATTAGTCTTTTGGATGAGTCACTTTGGTCCCTGACTTTTAAAGATGCTTATGTAGTCTATGACATCATAGTTGTTCATAAGGGACAAAAGTGATCAACAAATAAAATCTTACCAGACCAATTTAAGGGTTTACTCATAACATTGCCTATGTAAATAAGTCAAATCAACTGAACATTTTCTTCCAATGAATAAATCATCAAACACCCAAAACACATGGGGAAGTTTGATTTGAGAAAAGAAAATGCTTCATGTTTTCATTTCAATTACCAAAATATAATACGTCACAACATATAAATGCATAATTTAACATTGATATAAAGTTAGTCGTGTAATAACTTTTTAATTAAGAACTTGGCCTATCGTGTGCTCATGCAAGACATGGTTTTATGATCAGTTGCAACCATAGTAATTTTTGGTCAAGCAAAATTTCCAAAGTAGACAAGTCTCGTAATGCTTTTCCATTGAATTTTTTCCTTCCTTTCAATTGGCTTGTTACTGACATAACACCCCTATTTATAGATTACAATGTCTACAGTAACTTATGAAAATAATCACAAGGCCATCTTCAAATTTTACGTAAAGCCTGATGGATATGATAGTCAACCCGATAAGCATAGAACATGCTTGATTCTTGAATACCCAGCTTAGTTTGTTCCTAATTTCCTAAAATCCTCCCTTTTCCATCTAATAACACTCTCCATTTTCTTCAACCCAACAAAAATTATCGAATAATAATGACATTATCCCCATCAAAAGTTTAAATCCCTCTAATTACTGAATTTTATGACTGACCTCATGAATCATGCCCATTAAGCAAGGATTCAAAATTCTACTGCAATTCAAAAATATTCAAGTGGTATTTGTTTAAAAAATTCAAGTACAAGCATTGCAACAGACGTTACATCTGCCTTCAAAACTGTGTTTATCATTCTGTTCCATTCAAACTTAAGCCTTCAAAGTGAAGGTCAGTTATGCTTAGGGTGCATTTGATTTGCTTTTTCTTTTCATTTTCAATTGATGTTTCTTGTTAATAATTGCAAAAAATGCCACTTTACTTTATATTTTCAAGAGTTTGAGATGAAAAATAAGTGAAAACAAAGTGTCATTTTCTTTTTTGTATTTAAAGTAAAAATATATCACCTAAAAAATTTAAGAAAATTAATAGCTAGTTTTGTTTTGCCAGCATACCTAATTATTGTCTCCAAAATTAACAAAGATGATCATGATCATACCTGATCTAGAAGAAGGTAGTGTTTAATTGACCGCAGCCTTCCCGTTAGATCATACTAAACATAAAAACACATTTTACCATCACAAGTTGGATATTTTAACAATAACTATTGCAAAAGTATTAGAATGTAAGCTGAGAAACTTATCACCATATTATATTAAAACTCACCTTATCATTAATGAGATTCAAGAGTTCACTGCTAGCAAAATTATAAGCAGCCTTAATACATTCAAGATAATGATGATTTGATCCAAAACTCATAAGTTTTGAGTTTTCTGATGGAGGGACCTAATGTAAAAAGTAGCTATATTCAGTGAAACAATGACTTTTAAAACAATAAAATATTTTTAATACCAACATCTGATCTTAAGCCAAGGAAAACAAAAAATTAATTCTACAAACACAACAGTGACAAACCTGAACATTGTGCCCACATTCTCTCATGACATTTAAATATTTTCCTGTCGTCAAAATTGTCCCTGCAATATTTGCAAGGAAACTAGGAATTCCATCTTTAAGGCTGTAACGCTGCCGCCAATACTTAGCTTCATAATCCTGGGTGAGACTCTCCTATAGAGAAATTAAACTGAGACTATATGAAAAACAAGTTTTGATATTTTGGGCAGTTATTCATGATGATGATGGTGATCTACCTTCTGAAGAGATTTGTCCTCTGCGATGAAAAATTCACCATAAGGATCATCTATTACACCTTCATAAACCCATCTGCAGTATTGTTCAATACCCAAATTAGCAAGAAAATTAAATCCTAAATAGAGTAGACTAAAGCTTAATAACAAGAGCAGTCAGCACTATGATAAATTTTATATGAAAGTGCTAAATAATTTTTTTTACAGCACCAAAGGCCAACATTTGGGTTGACTGATGTTCATTTATCAACCAATCTAGGAAACAAAAAAGTCTTCCTCGTATTCATAAAACAAAATAGAAATTAAGGGTAATTGACCAACAGAACAAATAAAACAGAATTTGATGCAAAAACACTGGGCTTAGTGGGAAAACAAGCTTGAATGCACTGTTCACGTAGATTGAATACTATTCAATAGTATACAACAGGTCATTTGACCAAATGAGGGGATGGGAAAGAAGATTGGACAATATGACTAAGGTCTCTGCAAGCATCAAGATTATGTATTGACGGGGAATGAGAGGGAAGGAAGGCTCCTTTTTGTATGATAAAGGGAATGGGATGAGAAAGAAAACAATGATCTTCCACTCTTATGCCAAAAAATATACCTCTAATTTTGGGTTATTTTAAATATCCAAACCAAAGAAAAGACAATAATTACTTAACCAACACCCACCTCAATTTTCGACATTTCTACTTTGTTCCTTCAAAATCTTCCATTCTCTAAGATCTATACATGCCCAAAAACTAAAAAAATATGCAACCACGGATGGTGCTTTTCCATGGAAGCTTGGTGCCAGACTAATTTGATCAATAAAAGGGTAATATATGTCCGTCAGTATGCGGCTGTAATTATTGAATACAGCCATTGACTAATATAAGTTTTACTAGTATCACTTGTGAAAAAGATACAGATAAAATTATAGATACATTATCAGAATTGATAAAAAGAATTAGAGAAAGCAACCTATATATTTCATAGGGAAGGATGAAGAGCAAGGAGACACCTTTCTAATATGCTCATGTAAGCACTACTTGCACATTGTGTCATTTTCTCCAGCATCAACCTCACAGCATTGTCCCCAGCCATAGCCTTTGCCTACATACAATAGAAGCCATAGTAGAGAGAATTAAGAGCTTAAAAAACTTACTCATGAAACCAAATGAAATGTTAAATTATACAGAGAATGGTAACAATTGCAAGGGAATTTCATTACCTGGCTCTGCAGTAAGTTAAGAACAGCTGAACCAGAAATGTTGTTGACCGAAGCCTTTTGTATGACCGTGGATAATGCCTGCATTGACCTCATCATGGGCTGAAAAATATCATTGAAATAACCATTAGAAAGCATTTGGCAAATATTTACATGAACTCAAGAGAGATAAATCCGTACCTGACAATAGAACCACAATCCTTGAAGGGAAAGTCTCCCAAGCCGAAATTGGTGTTCAAGCTGAGCCACCATAGCTTGGTAATCCTGGTAAAGATAACCCCATGATGATAAAAGTATGTTCTTATTAAAATAGTGTATTTTAATCAAAGAAATATGATTTTACAGAACTGCAACAAAGGAAACCATCGACACTCTGTTACTAATTAATGCCAAGTACAATCAGTTTAGCTTGCTCAATCTAATCATTTCTAAGTTGGAATATCATCACAAAGCACCAACTCCAACACAAAAGGCAGAAGAATACAGAACGACATGGCAATCAACAGAGTCTACCTAAAAATGACCACTTGTAGATTTACTCTAATGACAGTTTTACACTAAATTTTATAGCCAGGTTTGGCTGCTTCCAAATATAATAATATATGGCAGACAATAACCATATCTGGTACTCACCCCCCTCCCTTCATTTTTGAGTTCTCACCTCTGCACGCTTTCTTGTTAATTAATTTCACCTTTGTATTTTTTTGTTTAGAAATGAGGAACAGGAAATTGTTCCCAATACTAAGCTAAGGTCAAGCATGACTGAAATCCATTTTTATTACATTGAGATACTCTATTGGGAGGGAAGGCATTGGCACAATGGCAAGTATCAATACTTGGACTTTAAGACCTAACTAAACTCAACAAAATTAGTTTGAGTTAAGGATTTCCCAAGCTATGTGTGCATTAAATTGGTCATATTTACGGTCGATGTAGGGTCTCCACATGCCCCCTCCCACCCAAGACAACACATCTGAAGATCAGACGATGCATGTTGCCCAATAACAAATTCCCTCTAGCCTAGGAAGTAGGAATTGACATCTAGAGTGTAGGCAAATACAGGTTGTCCAATAAAAAGTTCAGGACAGGCTTTGATAATCTTGGATTTAGAGCTTAAAGATTAACTCCATTGTATAAAAGCCGACTTATAAAGCAAAGACTACCCAAGCCTTACAAAAACTAAATTGGTCATATATTTCTAATTGATACGTAATTTCAAGTTTAGGAAGCATCCTCACCCCTTGCAGGAATAAAGCTAACTGGTTGAGTATATCTACCCTTTCCAAACCACACTAGATAGGAGCCTCATGGATTGGTTTACTTTTTGGTAATAATTTGTTGAATTTCACATTAAAATAACTAAATGTATTCTATTGACACCTCAATCTAAATGTCGGATGAAAATACTCAGACCTTGTGGACATAGAAAACACAATACAAGAAACATTAAAAACATGGCCCAACAATTGCCTATTTCCAGCTACAGATACACACATATATAAAGAAACAATCAACCACTTCATGCAGAATGTAAGACCAACTGACTCACTATTCAGGAAAACCTACGAGAAGAAGAGCCCTCAATGCAGCAGAAAAGGCATGATTAACCAGACCATTCTGAAACTGAGACCTTGACTCCACAAATTGGTCAATCAACAAAAAACTCTTGCAAAGGGGGAATATCCGTTTTGCCAATTCCTGCAATATACAAACTGTCTCAGAAACAGTTACATGAAGTTCATCATCAACATTGTTCATAATCTAAAGTTACACTATTACAGAATAGTTCTATTATACGTTCCACTTGCTTTAGCTTCCCCCTTTGTGTCTTCATTGCATCCACAATTTGGGGGCCCAATTACAATCGCAGGTTAATGATGGTGAAAACTTAAAATCATTATTGCTAGAAAGAAATAAGATACCTTTTTATTTAACTTCTGCCAAAAACTAAGATATAAATTTCAGTAAAAGAATGCATTGTTTGAATTATAATATAGATGCTTCACATTCCGTAACAGTAGTCTATGGCACTAAAATAATAACATTTGCAAGTTACAAATGTTGAAAGAAAGTGCTAGTTACAACACGATACTGTACAAATTGAACATCATATAAAGTTGAGTAAAGAGCACTTCCAATTTGACTTGGATAGTTTGCAACTGAAAAATGCCAAGGTTGAACACCTAATGTTGAAATTGCAGCTCAAAATATGGTCACAATATCATGATAAATCTCACCTGGAGGGCCAAATCCATTGATGGGTCAACCAGGAAAGAAATATCATCATTCTTTCCATGAACTGTTTTTATTAAGATGTACCGACCTTCAATGCCAACCATGGCCGAGAGCACATCATCAATAACAATAAGCTCCTACATTTCAGGAGAAAACAAAACACATAGCTGAAACTTACACAATAAATGCTTACACATTAACAGTAGTTTGAAATAAAAACTTACACAAAGTAGAATTTATATATATTATCACACGCATGGATACACAACAACTAACAAATTAAATCCTACTTCTCTTAAGTTGCGCATGGAAACAGATTCAGTCATTTGGCACTTGCTACTACAAAAATTCTTTATCACAAAAAATTTCAAGAACAATTAAGAAAACTCCATCACTCAGCACTAAGAAAACCAACATTCTCTGAATCCCTAGCACCTTAACACACAAGCGTTATTAAAACAAAAACAAAAACACAAAAATTCCAGTGTTTTTAATTTTCACATTTAAAATTTTCCCCTCACGTTAGGTCAAAATTGTCCACAACATCAGCCGATCCACGCAACAAACAAATTCCAGCGAGAACAAAACCTGACGATACAGCCAAGACCTAAACAGAACTCCGCAACCAATCACAACAAATGAGAGAGAAGCACACACACAACGTAAAGCAATGGATCGAGCAATGCTTCTCTCTACATTACGAATTCTAGTTGATTTAGTTACGAAAATCGATCGAACAATGCTTTTGTCTAACATTGAGAATTCGAGTTAATTTAGTTCCGAAAATCAACACGCGAGCAATCAAATAGCAGGAATAGGTGAAGAAATGAGAATTACTTGAACCGATGGAGAGTAGCATCCTATTGGTTTTTCGAAGTTGGCGACGGTGGTTTGGTTCATTGCAGAAGAGAGTGTAGATCGGAGAAGAAAAAAAGAGTGAAGAAATGCGAGGAAAAAGAGTGGGGAGAGTTGTGGGACAGAATGAAGTTTAGTTAAGGGTTCCTTTTATATATATACCCACTTCTTTGTTCACTCTGGTGTTTTGAATTTGAATTTTGTATAAGCCATGCAGAGAAAAATGGAGTTCTGGACTAAGAAGTTTAAACCAGAAATCAACCTTTTAACCATAACTTTTATTACATGTTTGGCTTCATGAAGAGGAATAAGATTTTAAAATTTAATAAATTGAAGAAAGAGCAAAAAACTATTTTTATTTTAGAAATTCCGTTCTCTCTTAAATTAAATAGAAAATCAAATGTTATTTATTATATTCATTTAATTAAATAAGTTTTTGGTACAAAAGACATTGATATTTTTGAAATTTGTATATGTATTATATTATCACATTATATGTAAAAGTTAAGTTAATTTTTTTTTTCAATTTTTATATCGGTCATAATTTTGTTTTTTTACGGTCTCAATTTTCATCAATTTTATTCATTTTAATTTTTTTTCTAACACCGTTTAAATTATTCTCGGCAATGAACAATAACCGTCACGTGTCACTTTGAGATTTTTTTTTATTTTATTTTTTTAATATATTTTAATGTCTACGTGTCAACCAAACAACATGTCACTTATCACTTTGTGGGTTTTTAATTTTTTTATTATTTTTTTAAGTTTTTTTTTTTAATGTGCATGTGTCAACACAACCGCGTGTCACGTTTCAAAGTCAATTTTCTTTATTTAATTTAATTTATATATTCGTTGTTTTTATTCAATTTAGTTCTAATCTTATTTAAAATTTTGCAATTTTGTCCCTCTCCACCAAATTTAATTTTTGTATAAAAGTTATAATGATGTTTTTATTAAAATTCATATTTTTTATTAATTTCTTTTTAAGGTTACTATTAGTTTAAAATTAGAACAAAAATTTTAAACATAAAGACTAACATCATTGATCTAAAATTTTAAAATTAGTCTTTATCCTTCGGATTTTCGTTTTAATTTTCAACTAATTGTAATCTTAAAAAAAAATATTTAATAAAAATGTGAATTTTAACAAAAACATCATTATAACATTTATATAAAAATTAAATTTGGTCCCAATTTTGAAGGGACAAAATTGCTCAATTTTAAACAAAATTATGACTTAATTGAACAAAAATAACAAATATAAGGACTAAATTGAATAAAAATATGGGTTAAATATGTTTTTGGTCCCTTAACTTTCGGCGAATTTTGGAATTAATCCATTTTGAAACTTTAGACCAATTTAGTTCTTCATCTTTCGAAATACGTGGATTTAGTCCTTTTAATCAAATTTTGTTAGGTTTATTTGATGTTTCGTACGCAAGTTCAAGCTTGTATTAGAGTTGTTTATATTGTTTGACACATTTTTGCTTTAATGTTAAGTCAAATACTATTATGAACGGCTTGAAATGTTAAATAAACTTAACAAAATTTGATTAAAAGGATTACATCCACGTATTAATTTCGAAAGATGAAGACTAAATTGGTCCAAAGTTTTGAAATTGACTAATTCCAAAATTTAATGAAAGTTAAGAGAACAAAAACATATTAAACCCTACAAAAATTGACTTTAACATGTGACACGTTATTGGGTTGACACGTGGACATTAAAAAATTTTAAAAAAAATTTTAAAAATTTAAAAAAAAAATTTAAAAACCACGAAGTGACAGGTGGCACGCTGTTGGGTTGACACGTAAACATTATTTTTTTTTTTAAATTTTGAAATTTTAAAAATTAAAAAATAATATAAAAATCACAAAGTGACACGTGACCGTCAGTGTTCATTGTCGTTAATGATTTAAATCGTGTTGGTGAAAAATGATCAAATTGAACAAAATTGACGAAAATTATGACCTATCTAAGAAAAAAATAAAATTATAATTGATTAGATAAAATTGGGCGAAAATTGGAAAAAAAAAAAAATTAAACATAAAAGTTACAAGTTTCAGGATGGAATTAGTTGATTAATTAAATTTTAGATATTAAAAACACTAAATTTTCTTTAAAAGTATTAATTTTGAAAAAAAAAGTTAAATTTCTGAGTTATCAAAACTTATTTGACTTGTAATTTTACTTACTTATTAATTTGTTATTTATAATTTTATAATTTTGGTTGATTTATTTTTTTAATTTAAACCCAGCTTTTATAGAGTTTATAACTTTTTGTTCAGTCTTTGGTTTTATATATTTATTTTTCATATTTTGATTGATTAAATTATTCTTGAAGTTTCTTAAATAAATATATTAAATATAATGTTCAATTACATTAAAATGAAGAAATAAAATGTGCGTAAAAATTAAGTTGTATACCAAAATTACATATTGTTAAAATATAAAGTCCAAAATCTATGAATGAAATTAAAAAAATAAAACTGCAACAAAGGGTGACTTAGAGTGTGTAACGTCCCAAAATCTGCTATCATAAGTCATTAACCCAACAAAGGGTCTACACAAATTCTTCAACTATTTTAAACAAACCCAAATCGTAGTAGTGTAAGGTCTGTATCTACTTGTTCTTGAAAAACAATACAAAATATCTTTCTCAATTTTCTGAATTGATTCAGCTTTGCTTAAATTATCTTATACTTAACTCCTTTCTTTCATCTTACTTAAAATATTCATTTTACTACATCATAACAAAACCAACATATCATTATTCATACTTAAACATATTATAATACAATAACCCAGACATTCCAGGCCAACACTAATTATCATGATTTCATATATTATCATATATTCATATGACATAATATTAATTAATATTTCCTTGTAAGATAATGAACAAAATTTTAAAACAATTTCTATTCATAAATCAAAAAAAGTTGATTTAGCATAATCATGTCATCTCTTATAAAGAGAACTCAACGATCCATCATAAAAAATAGTCTAATAACATTTACAATATCTTCACATTAAAAATTAAATTTCTTCAATTTATTTAAACACTAATTCTACTTAAAAATCATAATTTTATACAATATACATACTTCAACTCAAATCTCAAAATTTTCCGTTATATGATCTCTAACAATTCTCAACTCTTAAAACTCATTTTCCACAACAATAAAAAATTATCGATATACACTTTTTTTCTAAATTCAAACTAAAATCGAATATAAGTGTCTAACAACTTGTTAATACATTTATTAAAGTAATAATGTTCTCAAATTTGAAGAAAAAAAAAAACTAAATTAGAACAATCATGTGAGATTGATTTCTCTAACCGCAAACCTCCAATTGATGATCTCAATGGTCAAAGTGAAGAACCATATTTCACACACTAGCTCTCAAAAGTTCAGCCCAATCCAATAATAAATGAAGCAAGAATCTCAATTTTAATAAGGCAGCTTAGAAACATAAATAAGATGGTATCCAACATCATATACACGGAGACCAATGCCCCTTCTATAGTGCTTAACATTTTTTATGTGACAATGTCTCCACTATCATGATGATGCTCAGCAGGTTCTACCCAACACCCAGTGGTTGAGATATTAAGCTCATTGTCTTAGTAGCACCTAACAGTTTCCTTCCAAGGCCCAACGATAACACAAAAAATAAAAACTACAACAAATTTATCTAACATAAATTTTAGTGATTTTTGAAATTAGTCTATTTTCAAAAATTTTTACCAATTTAGTCATTTATCTTTAGAAATGCGTGGATTTAGTCATTCTTACCAAATTTTGTTAAGTTTATTTGATATTTTAAACACGTTTTATGATAATATTTGAGTTAACATTGAAGCGAAAATGTGTCAAATGGTGTAAACAATTCAAATACTATCATGAAATGCACTTGAAAGGTCAGATAAACTTAACAAATTTTGGTTAAAAGGACTAAATGCATGCATTTTTAAAGATGAATGACTAAATTGGTCAAAATTTTTTAAGATGGATTAATTTTAAATTTCACTGGAAACTTGAGGGACCAAAAACATATTTAACCATAATTTTTTTATGAACATAAAATAATTAATTATTATATGTTTTTTCATATCCTGAATTTAATTATGATTATAAATTTTTCTTTTAGCAATTACATTCATCAATATATGATAATTTTTTTTTGTCTTAAACTTTTTCTCTTTTTAGATAGGTACACACTTAAAAAGAATGAAAGAATAATTTTATTTCTTAAAAATAATATAAGAGAAACTACATATGTAAAATAAAAGTAACACAAATTCAATTTTTTCATTTATTATAATAATTATTTATTTATTTTTATTTTATTAATAACAATAATTAAATATATTATTTTAATTCCTCAAACATTATTAGTCAAGCCGTCACTTATTCCAATCGTAAAGTGGATTGTTTAAGATTGACTCTTAATAGCAAATATATAAGCAACTTGATATGTTATCATATAGTAATTAATTAAGTTGAACTTGCTTATTTAAGTGATATTTAAATAGTAGTGTGTTTTTGTCATTTAATGTTGGAATAGGCTTTTCATTATTATAGTTGACTTGTTACACTAGATGATAGTAGAATGAGTTTGATGTTCTCCCATTTCTTTAGGTATTATTCGACAATTTTGATGATCAGAAAAAAAAAAAATGTGAGAAGGCATAACTCATAGCTACATTATTCGTGTCATATATCAATCCTACTCGATCATCACCACAACAAATTTTAATCTATTTTGGTTCAATTTTAATTCATATTTTAATCATTCTTTAATCATCTATTTTAATTTTTTTAATAATATGACATGATAATTAAAAAATAATTAAAATAGTAAATTAAAAAAAATTGATCAAAATATATTATTCCAACAAATTAATCTTTTATGCTTTTCGTCGTTTTGTGTAGCATTCATTCTGTAGTTTTTATTTATATTTGTATTATTATTTTTAAATATTAAATAATTGTGGAAATATTAATAAAGTATTATCAAGTATTCAACATAATCTAGAATGTGTTCTTTAAATTTTTTTCAAATCTAAAAATGCCCAAAATGAATTTATTTGAAGACTCGATCATAAAAAATGAATTATGTGAGAATATATCTATTCTCCCTAAAAAATTAGGAATCTTTCTTTTCCTATATTACTAAAATAATAGGAAAAGAAAATCTTACCTTACATTCCACATTAATATTAGGATACTTCATGACTTCCTCTCAATATTTTTTTCCTTCAAAAATTCTCAGTTATTTTTCTCTAATTCTAACAATGACACAAAATAGTTGTATTAAAAACAATAAACCACAAAAAAAAAAAAAAAACTAATATTAAATTTAAAATAAATATTAAAAAAATAAAATAAAAAA
>Ga0214545_1002098_pt1 | contig 38426 bp, 16 predicted proteins | sample CNSS4metaG_FD_160064 | JGI IMG/M metagenome (GOLD analysis project Ga0214545, IMG submission 160064) | Root nodule microbial communities from cowpea collected in UCLA plant growth center, Los Angeles, California, USA - CNSS4 | ecosystem: Host-associated > Plants > Roots > Nodule | place: USA...
TCTATATATATATATATATATATATATATATATATATATATATATATATATATATATATATATATATATATATATATATATATATACACACTAGACGTTGTCACACCTGTGTGTGTATTTTTTAAATATACATGATATTATATTAAAAGGTGATAATAATATAATGTTTTTAAGTTGATAAATAAAATAAAATTATATTTATTAAAAATAAAGTGAAATATATCAGAAAAGATGAGAGAATAATTGTTGATAAATAGAAAAAGAAACAGATATAAACAATTTTAGAAAAAAATTATAAAAATAACGGTCAATTTAAAAAAATATAATAAATAATTATATTTTAAAAAATAAAATTGATATTTTTATACATATTATGCAGGAATATAGTAAACATTCAATAAATCCAATAATTTTGGTGGTGCAGAAAGAAAATGGGAGATACAGAAGAAAACCCCTACTTCTATAACGGGTAATCAAGGCCCATAAACAGATTTGGATGGCTTTTGGGTAGGAAATAATTGTTTCCAATAGTTGTGTACAAAATAAAAAAAAAAAAATTTATTTTTGTATAAATTGACAAATAAGAAAACAAAACATTGTTAATTAAAAATGAAAATAAAGACTGAAAATGTTAGACAATCAATAATCAAATTAAATATATTGTTAAAAAATGGTTATCTATTTGTTTACATGAGTGTTGTCGTGCATATTTAGTTTTAACAAAAATATAATGAACTGGTAAAGTCTTTCTCATAATTAGTTGAAAATTGAAAAACGTGGTTCTAGAATATTAAAAATATCTTATTAAATTAAATTAATAATTTATAAGTGTTTGATGGAATTTTTAATTGAAATGGTTAATAAATATAAAATAATAAAATTAGACATGTTAATACGGTGTTACTCTATAAATCTTATTTTGTGATAAAATATATTTTGAAAGTATTTTTAAGTAATTAATTATATTTATTTTACTATCAATTATTATATTTTATATTTTATATTTACTATTAATCTTGTACTATATCTATTAACATTTAAATAAAGCAAAAGTAGCATATTTTAAAATAACTATAACACTTTTAGTATGTTAATCAATACATTCCTTTTCTATCATTATCAATATCTTATTTAGTCTAAAAATAATTCCTACTTTAGGTATAAAAAAAAGTTAAAGAAAAAACACAGTCAACCATTATAAACGAATGGAAAAATACATAATAGAATCATTTCTTATGCAGAAAACAGAAAACTATGTAATTATTTCTACATAGAAAACACAGACATTATTTTTTAATAAAGATAACATCTTTATTTGAAAATTGAACTACGAATTTATCTTATACCAAACATTTCCTTAAAATTGAACATACATTAAAGGAAAAATACACTTATAATACCAATGTGAAAATCGAGATATATTTGTGAAAATATAAACAATTTATCTGCTTTGTCTTTAAATTTTTAAGTTTGACATATATATCACTAATAAACAACTATGAAAGATTTTAATTTAGAAATATAATGCAATTTATAACTAATCCATAGTGATAACATATAAATCTAAACAATGGCATTTTTCAATGAATAGAAATCTCATGTTATTATATTTATAAAAATAAAGGGACTTTATTAACAGCTAAAAATGTTATTTTATTTTTTTAATCATAGAATTTGATTGAATATTTTATTAGTACAGGAAAATAATAAGGGAAAAACAGTAATATACAGTTTTTTTGTCTTAACGACATGGACGGTTATCAATTTTATGATGGGTTAAATATATTTTTGTTCCTTCAAGTTTTAGTAGATTTTGCAATTAGTTTTTCTTTGAAATTTTATACTAATTTAATATTTTATTTTTTAGAAGTGTGTGGATTTAGTTCTTCTTACCAAATTTTGTTAAATTTATTTGACATTTAAAACGCATTTTGTGATAATATTTGAAGTAACATTAAAGCTAAAATGTGTTGAACGGTGTAAAAAATTCAAAATACTATTATGAAATGCGTTTGAAACGATAAATAAAGTTAACAAAATCTTGTTGAAAGGACTAAATTCACTTATTTTTTTAAAATGAATGACTAAATTGGTTAAAAATTCTGAAAAGTATCTAATTTCAAATTTCATTGAAACTTGAGGAAAAAAACATATTTAACCCTTTTATAATCATAATTTACATAAATTATACACACACACCAGAAAAAGAGTAACAAAAATTAGCCCAGTTATGGAAGATACTTGTCATAATATTATTTTGTGTTTTCGACACGTAACTGGTTATTTAAACTCTATTAATTGTGTATGTTGTTATGCTTTTGTTTTCTAGTTAGATGAGCTTTCACAACTTTTAATTATTTATTTGGTTATTCACCGGAGAAGATACAAAAACTTCAACTAAGGTCGAGATATACAAAGAATTTGTGCAATCATATTAATTCTAATGGTTGAAAATAAATGAAAAATAAAACATATTTTTAATAAAAAAAAATTAAAGGCCTTGTGTTGCAAAAATTAATTTTGTATTTTCTTATTTCATGTGTTTTAAGTTGAAAATATGTTCAAAGATGTTTTAAACTTGCAAAATTACTTAGATATATACATAACATGTACTATTTACATCACCTAGTTAAACTAATACAATTATATATTATGTAAATTTTCGATTAACATAAACACATCAAATTACATAGTAGCATAATCTTTATTTACTTATGATATTCAACAATTTTCAATTAAATTATGTTTTCTCAAAATTTATTATTTATATTAAGAATTATTTTTGCATATATTATATAAATAAACTTTATATTAACACAAAATTGTTTAATGTTTTATTTATATAAATCAAAATAAACATAATATATGATTTTTAAAACATATTACAATATAAGTATTTAATTATCTTTATATTTTTGTTATTCTATTTTAACATTTGTTTTATAAATAAAATAAAATATAATTGGTTTAGTCCAAAAAATAAGTTTTTGTGCAATTGAACCTACAAATAATCAGAACAAAAAAAAAGTTTAAAAACCAATGATTAGGTCAAATGTCAAAAAAATCGATCCAGAACAATATGATCACAATCAATGTTTTTAGAAATAAAATATCTACATTTTGAATATTTAAACTTAAAAAAAATGATAATTGTATGTATAGTATCACAACAAATTTAAACATATTATGATTGAAATTAAAAGTCATACAAATTTAAAATTTAAAATCTAAAAAGAGAGAACGTTGTCGGTAAGAATGATGTGGAAAGTATGCCCTATTCCGTAGAAGAAGCAAAATTCAAAACGAAGAAGAGAATAGATAAATGAGTGAAGGACTTCCCAAAATGAAAAACACATGTTATTTTATTTAATTCAAAATTAACGGTAAAAATTTATCGATAATACTTCAAATAAACGATAAATAAAAGTGACGTGTTGATGATCAAAATTTAGTAAGTAAAATATTCGTTGATAAATTTTAATGATAAATTATAAATTTATTAGTAATTATTGATGATTACAAAAATTGTCAGTAGTATTAAGAAAAAATATCTCGATAAATATTTATTGGTACATATTCGTCGGTAATTATTGATGAATTTATTTTGTCGATTGTAATTTAATTTTTCTTCCTTCTTTTTTTTTTTTACGTGATTAAGTGTTCAAGGACCTAGAAAATAATACAGTAGATATAATTTTTTTAAAATGTTACGCGACTACTTTATTATTAAAAGGTTGAACTATAAATAGTTTTTTGATAATCGAATTTCACTTTATAAAAAACTTTTTATCTCTAGAAAACTACCTTTAAGATTTTCTCTACCTTCTATTTAAGTTTTTGACTCAGTCATACATCTTTTGACAATCAGTAACTATTAGTGGAATCACAACAGACAAACTCTACGTATTTAGCTGATCATAATTGAAAACAAGGTAATTTCAATTTTCTCTATTTCTATAAACATTTTAGCATTTTTTTTAGGTGCAAATGGGCATATGGTCCATGCATGTACCTCAAATTAACTCAAAATGAGTCTTCATTTATTTGTGATTATGGTGGCATGCTTAGTTCTTTGATATGATATTTGTGTAGATAGTTAAAGTGTCATGTGAGTTACAGAGTTCTAAGAGTAACCCTGGTTCCATGGGTGTTTTTCACATTAAGTAAGGGAAGCTAATTTAAATTTAAACATTATTATTTATGTGTTGAGATATTAACCTATTTGATTGTTAAATATTAACAAGTACAGAAGTTCAATTATAATAAACAAGTATTATTTCCACACAAAGATTTCTTCAAATTTATCGATATCTAATCTATTTGGATATGGAATAAAATAGTACATTTGGTGGTTTTAGTATTGATCCAAAAGTTTGCAACGTAAATTGGATAAAAGCTAATGAGAATGAATGTGTTGGGATTGAATTGCATTATCTGCTTTTACTGCACCATTAGTGATTTACTAAATATCAAAGCATTATTCAATGAGAAACAACACTTATATTATTTATTACTTGAAATATGTGTGTGCACAATTGATATTCATTTATATATATATATATATATATATATATATATATATATATATATATATATAATAGTCCTTGTTTTTTAAACACTATTTTAGAAACTTTTAAATGTTGAGGAGATACAATATTGTTTATTTTTGAACTGTGCACTTAATAAATGTTGTGATGAAATATTTTTTCATGATTGTATTTTTTACAAAATAAATCAAATTAGAAATAAGCATTTCTAAGTCTATATTACAGAAAAATATCTAGCAAATCATAAAATAAACATTTAAATACCATCTTTTCATTCACAAAAATGGTACCCAAGATATATAATATGAAGGAACCCAAATTTTCTGCCATATAGATAGTCATTTTTCAAAATTTTTCAATAATTATAACCACTAAAATTGGACTTTACGAATAGACCTAGATATTTGTGATTTTAGTAAAACAAAAACTTTTCGAATAAAAAATATTCCAGCTAGAAAAAACATGTGTCATTTTAATCGTATTTTTAAAAGTGAAAATATAAACTATTATTAAATATTATAATTAAAAATTTATAAAAATAGAAATATATATTTTTAAATAACATTATAGTTTGTTTTCTTTATTTATTTGCTGTTTAGGACATTGAAACTTAAAAATTGAATAACCCTACAATTTTTGGGTTAGTGTCTTGGAAAAAATAATAATACTTTACTTAAAAATATTTTAAAAAATGTTGCTGTATAAGTCAGCACGGAGAAAATAATAATACCTAAAAATCATTTTAAAAAGTTAATGTATACATCAAAACAATGATGTCTTATATTATTGTATATTATTTAATATTTGAGATATTGAAAGATAAGAGCCTAATGAAGCCTTGCAGAAAAATCCTCGTTATATATATATATATATATATATATATATATATATATATATATATATATTCATATATATATATATATATATATAATTTTACAAATAAAAATATATATATTACTATAAAAAAAGAAGACAGTTTGATTATATTAGATGTTATATGTATTGAAGTTATATATTAATAAAAACTTTTAATGACATAGAACTGAAAACCGTAAAACGCTTATAGTTTAATTGTAAGTAGAACGTAAACAACTATAATATATGGGAAGTCTTTTGCCATTTTTTCCTGATATTTTCTTTTCATATTTTTTTACTATTTTTTTTTTATTTTTTATCAGTATTTTTTATTGTAAATTTTATATTTAAATTTATCAATATTTAAAATATTATTAAAGAAAAAATAAAAACAAATTATGTTAACTAATATTTTTAATATATTAAAGAAAGAAATAAATATAAATAATTTTTGTAATTTAAATGTAAGTATTTTTACTAATTTTATAAATGATTTTTATTTATTTAATTTTAAAAAATATTAAATTTAGAAAGAACAATTGAATATAAAGTCACTTGAAAAATAAAATTGAACATAAATGAGAATACAAAAAATGTTAGTTGAAATACATTTTCAATTTTTTTTTATAAAAAAAGAATAAACTTATTATTATTATTATAAAAATAAATATAAAAATAATACAAATATAAATGGTTTTATAATTTTATTATAAATAATTTTTATTTATTTTGATGATTTTTTATTACAAGTAATTATTTTAATTTAAGTAATATTAAATTTTATAATATAGATTTGTATATTTATTTATAAATAAATTATAATAAAAATATTTCAGACCAAAATTAAAAGTTTTTAAAACCAAAAAGTAAAACTCATAAACTAGAGAGACAAAAAGGTAAAGAAGAAAAAACTATGGGCTTGGATCAACAACCCACAATAAAGTCCAAAACAAACAAAAAAAAAAAACTCAAAACACTGAAGGAGCCTCCAACAATTGGAATAATAACAACATAAAACACGAACACTTCCCTGGTCTTCACATAAATCACCATTTCCTTTCATATATTTTCTCTTCCCCATGTTTTTTTAATTTTTGGCTTCTGACTCACAAATTTTGAGTTTAAGTTTTGAGTTTTCAGAGTTCTCCTCTTCTCTTGACCCCAATTCTCTCTTTCTCATTCTCTATGTGTATGTTTGTCTCAATTCTTGTTCCAACTTAACACAAGAGAGGAGCACAAACACACCCAACCGAACCTATTGTTTTGTTTTGTCTGATCAAACTCCTTCAGTGGTTTTCTTTCTCTTGTTCCTCGGAGATCTACTCAACTTGTTTTCCAGCAACTTTTCAAAGAAAAAAAATCTGGGAAACTCGTGAGGTTCAATCTTTTTCCCTTTCACTTTCTGGGTCATCTTTGTTTTTGCTCAATTCAAATGGTTTTGTGTCAAGAACCATGCTTTATTTTTGTTCTTGTTTTAATTGGATTGGTTTTGATTTTGCAGGGATGAAGAGGGCAAGGGATGATATGTACTCTGCCTCTGCCTCCCAATTCAAGCGCCCCCCTTTTACTACTTCGTCGCGTGCTGATTCGTATGTCTCTTTTTCCTTTTTTCAATTTCTTGCCCTACCTTTTTTGTGTGTCAATTTTGTGTTTATCCCTCTGTAATTGGTAGTTTGCCCTATTTTGTGTTGCGGTAATGGAACGTGGGCTTGTTGTTAAGTTTGTGTTAAACTTTTTGGGTTGAATTGTGCAGAGTTCACTTAGGGTTGTGTTCAGTTTAACCTGAATTGACTTTGGGATGAGTTATCTTGTGGGATCATGGATTACAAGAAATGGGTGTGGTAGTTAGGTTACTGCTGAAACAAATTAATTTGTTAAAGCTGTATGCGGGAATCTTTTGAGACAAGTAGCATGAGCAGTGTTGCAATTGTAAATTACCTCATTTTTAACTTAGAATAGTTATAGATTTGTGGGTTTTCTTGTTTCAACATTTTAATGAGATATCATAACTTTGGTTAGTTTGGACATTGAACATGTGGAATGCTTGATATCTTGTATAGATTAGCATGCCGTGATTATTAGCATTATGTGTATCTGAAAGTGAGTTTGTGTTCTGTGCATGAAGCTATGGACAAAACCAAGTCCCTGGAAGTGGAGGGGGAGGGGGTGGAGGTGGAGGAGGTAGCAACGGAGGTGGTGTTGGTGGGGGAGCAACTACTTCCCAGAAACTGACTACCAATGATGCCTTATCCTATTTGAAGGAAGTCAAAGACATGTTTCAGGACCAAAGAGAGAAGTATGACATGTTCCTTGAGGTCATGAAAGATTTCAAGGCTCAAAGGTAGACTCTTGCCTTATTCTTTCGTCTTTGCACTGTATGATGATTTTGAAATGACGAGTTTTGTAGATAAAGAAATTATTTATCTCGATCTTTCTTTTGGTCATTTGCAGGACTGACACAGCTGGTGTCATAGCAAGGGTGAAGGAATTGTTCAAAGGGCACAACAATTTGATTTTTGGATTTAACACATTCCTGCCAAAAGGTTATGAGATAACACTTGATGAGGATGAGGCTCCTCCAAAGAAAACGGTTGAATTTGAAGAAGCAATCAGTTTTGTGAACAAGATAAAGGTGAATGAGTTTTCTGGTGGTTTTACGGATATAGTTTATTCCTATCTGTAATCAATATGTTTTTCTTTTGCAGAAGCGGTTCCAAAGTGATGAGCATGTTTACAAATCATTCTTGGACATTTTAAACATGTATCGCAAAGAGCACAAGGACATTGGTGAGGTTTATAGTGAGGTAATATGTTTTATCCTTTTTTGGCGGCTTTTTGATGTTTTCTGTGTTCTCTTTAATAAATATTTGGTTGGAAATTTACACTCTTTCTTTTAAACAAAATTTCTAGGTTGCTACCCTCTTCAAGGACCATCGAGATTTGCTTGAGGAGTTCACTAGATTCTTACCAGATACTTCTGCTGCACCTTCCACACAGCATGCTCCATATAGTCGAAATTCGTTGCAGCGCTTTAATGAGCGGAGTTCTACGGCCCCAATGATGCGCCAAATGCCACCAGACAAGGCAGTAAGATTGTTCCTATCCCACTTATATATAAATCTTGTAAACTGCCTTTTTAATGATTGGGTTGTGAACATTTTTCTACAGCAACGTTATCGAAGAGACAGGCTTCCTTCTCATGATCATGATATGAGTGCTGAACGCCCTGAGATGGATGATGACAAAACAATGTTGAACATACACAAGGAGAGGAAGCGAGACAGTAGGGATAGGAGAATGCGTGATCAGGATGAGAGAGAACAAGATCTTGATAACAGCAGGGATTTGAACTTGCAACGCTTTCCTGACAAAAAGAAATCCGTCAAGAAGGCTGAAGGTTTTGGAATGGCTGCTGACTTTCCTTCTTATGAAGACAAAGATACCTTAAAGAGTAAGTAAGCTTCTGCCTTTCCTACATAGGATGACAAAGATACCTTAAAGAGTAAGCAATAATGTTATGCTTTGTGCAAATGCATTTGTTGGTTTTAGATTCATATGTTATTTTAACTTGGCAGTAAGATATCTGGTTTTCAATATGGTGCAAACTTTTGTCTTGTTAACTAGTGTGATAATATGCACAATATCGAAGCAAACTTCCTCTTAAGAAAACCAAAGAAGATAGTAAACTATACTAAAATTTCTCTGGTGTCAAACATTCAACTGTAAATACAGAGTAAATCAGTGTAGTTATTTAAAATTGGTTGTATAAGCATCACCAAAAAAATTGGATTTTAGAGTTGACCAGTGTGTGTGCAGCATTGTAATATAACATTTAGTCCATATTTGGAAACCCTTAAGTCTGGGATAACTGCCTATTTTTCAAAAGTTCTTGCAGGAAGCTAACGAAAAATAAGTGATTGTTTCTTCAAATCAGGCTAAACCTATCATGCACATAGTTTAAAAAATTCCTAAGCATGTTAAATTTGATCGTCACAATTGATTTGGGTTCATATAGTTACATTCTTAGAATTTATATGTCCTGATGGAATCTTTCTTGCTTACAAGTTTTTCTTCCCATCTATTTTAAATAGATTTGGAGAGGATGAATAGCACTGGGATGATCATATTGACCTATAGTTTCCTAACCTGTTGTTATTTATTTGTTTATTTTTTATTCATGACAGGCATGTATAGTCAAGCATTCAGTTTCTGTGAGAAAGTTAAGGAGAAGTTGAGCAGTTCTGATGATTACCAAACATTCTTGAAATGCCTTCACATTTTCAGCAATGGAATAATTAAAAGGAATGATTTGCAAAATTTGGTATGTGCCTGCTTCTGTGAGTCACATACTTAAAAACTCATGCAAGAAGGCATCTGTCTGCTTTTACTCGTATACTTCATTTTGGGTATTCTTGCTGACATTGAATTATTTTAGTTGTTACTTTCACTATTTGTTTTGGAATTTCATAATGTTTCATTAATTGAAGTATGAAGGATAGTTGGTGTTAGTTTTACTGAGAATTCTAGAAGACAGTTTAAAACATGCTTATCAATTCATTTGTACGATTGCATTAGAAACACAATATGCAGAAACCAGTTTCATATTATTAGCTTTTGACCCTTTCACCCCTTCCTTAGTTTTGTTCACTTAAATAAAAGACGAGGAGATCTAGGTGGCAAGATCTTTTTACAGGTTCTCAAATGCTTTTTTATAAGTTTTTGTTGCCTCTTGTCTTAATGTATATCATTTCAAAATTTACATTTTAGGTAACTGATTTACTTGGAAAGCATTCAGATCTTATGGACGAATTTAACGATTTCCTGGAGCGTTGTGAAAATATTGGTAATTGTTTCTCAAATTTTTCTTTTCTTTTTCTTCTCTTAATATTATTATTTCTTTTTATTTTCTCAATCCTTGAGATAATTTTTATTTTTGCAGATGGATTCCTTGCTGGTGTCATGAGTAAAAGTATGTTTATATATATATCTTACCCTACTTGTGTTTATGCATTTTTTTCATTTCTAGTTTTGAGGAGGACGGAATTATCATTATCTTCTTTTAAGAAACCATTCAAATTTAAAACCTAATGTTGAATCATGCTGAGTATTTTAAATAGTAGGGGGAGGGGGGTGTTGTTTCTCCCCATATATTAATGGTCAATATTGATGTTGCAAGTATGTTGATTTCAGAGTCACTATCTACTGATGCTCATTTGGCAAGACCGTCAAAGTTGGAGGACAAAGACAGAGAGCACAAGCGTGATATGGATGGAGCCAAAGAGAAGGAAAGATACAAGGAGAAATACATGGGAAAATCCATTCAAGAACTTGACCTTAGTGACTGCAAACGTTGTACTCCCAGCTACCGGCTTTTGCCTGCGGATGTATGCAACTTCTATTTGATTCCTTTACTTTGTTGGCTTTGTCAATAATGTATTATGTTCTATAACTTGGTTTCTCCCCTCACATTTTGCAGTATCCAATTCCTACAGCTAGTCAGAGATCTGAGCTTGGTGCTCAAGTATTGAATGACCACTGGGTATCTGTGACTTCTGGAAGTGAGGATTACTCTTTCAAACATATGCGAAGAAATCAGTATGAAGAAAGCTTGTTCAGATGTGAAGATGACAGGTAAAACTTATGCAGTTTTTTTTTGTCTTCATCTCTTGCTTTCTTTAAATTAACTTTTTATCTTCCTTTTCTGGGATCCAACAAATTTTCTTTGTTTCCATCATCTCTGCTGCCTCCTGATTTCAGTGTTCGTTTTGGAGTTATTACTTTGTCAAAGATTTGTGTATTGAATCATAGGATGATGATATATTTTTTTATTTCTGATGTAGATATGAGCTGGACATGTTACTGGAGTCTGTGAGTTCAGCTGCTAAACGAGCAGAGGAATTGTATAATAACATTAATGAAAATAAAATAAGTGTGGAGACCCTGAACCGTATTGAAGAGCACTTCACTGGTATGTGTGAGAATAACGTCAATATAAAATATTATATAATTTTTATATATATATATATATATATATATATATATATATATATATATGTTATTAGATCTTTATGAATTGATTTTGTCTGAGGTTACGAATTGCAGTTCTAAATTTAAGGTGCATTGAACGACTCTATGGTGATCATGGTCTTGACGTAATAGACATATTGCGGAAAAACCCAACCCATGCCCTGCCTGTAATATTGACTCGACTGAAGCAGAAGCAAGAGGAGTGGAGTAGGTGTCGTTCAGATTTCAATAAAGTATGGGCTGAAATTTATGCTAAAAACCACTACAAATCACTGGATCATCGTAGCTTCTATTTCAAACAACAAGATTCTAAGAATTTGAGCACAAAATGTAAGTTTATTTGCTTTTCTTTCTGTTTATATTTCATGTTGATTTGATTATTTTGACTTGCCACGAGCTCCATGAACAAGCAACAATTTGAATTAAAGGTTACATGGGTTAGTTGGGCAATTTTTTACATTTTAGATCAAGCATTGAGACTATATGATTGTGGTTCTGTAGCTACGACGTCTGCCATGACAAATATTGTGTACTGGGTACGAACAATAGATATTTTAGAGCTAGCTATTGTATATGCGTGACAAAAAGTGCTTGTAATTCTTAAATCGTAATTACCTACACATACTGCAACAATTACCAATATTGTGACACTGGCTGCTTTAATATAAATGATAAATATTTTGAAGCTAACCATTGGCATAAGCATGAATTAAGTGCTTATGAACGAAGTACAAAATTGATTCTAAAATGGTCATGTATTCTACTCTTCAAGTTTGGCTTAGTCTTACCCAAGTGTTATTTAGAAAGTTTGAGATTGGAATATCCAGAGTGCCTTCTGCTTAATGTTCTTTGAAACTGTGTTAAATTAGAAATATTAAATCACAGGCTGGGTCTGAAAAGTAAGAGATAGATAGAGAGTGCATATAACTGTAACTCATGGCTGTATTAGGCTGAAAACATACTTCATGAAAAACGTCTAATTACCTCCAGGTATACCAAGCAGTTGCTATGTTTGTTGCAGATCTCACAGGTTTTTAAATAAACGAGTTACAAATTGTTCTTGTCAGGCAGTTCTTTTTAAGTTCTCACACACATCATTGCATGGTTCAGTATTATCTTTTTAGTCAGTTCTAAGATTCTATCTTTGACATTATACAGCTTTGGTTGCCGAGATTAAAGAAATTAAAGAAAAACAGCAGAAAGAAGATGATATTATTCAGTCGATCGCGGCTGGAAATAAACAGCCTCTAATTCCTCATCTGGAATTTGAATATCCTGATGCTGCTGGAATTCATGAAGACCTGTATAAACTTGTTCGATATTCATGTGATGAGTTATTCTCAAGTAAAGAGTTGTTAAATAAAATTATGAGGCTGTGGAGTACCTTCTTGGAGCCAATGCTTGGTGTTCCTACCCAGTCTCATGCAACAGAAAGGGCGGAGGATAGAAAAACTGGGCATAATGTTCGCAATTTTGGTGTACCAAGCATAGGGGGTGACAGAAGCCCTCATGCAGACTCTCTTTCAATGAATTCAAGGTTACCAAAATCGGATAAGAATGAAGCTGATGGTAGAATAACTGAAGCAAAGAATGTTCACCGGGCTAGTATAGCTACCAATGATAAAGAAAATGGATCTGTTGGTGGTGAACATGGTTGTAGGGATGATCCATTGATGGATAAAGGACTGAAAAATGTAGAATGCAATGACAAAGCCTCCGGATTTAGCAAACCGTTTACCTCCGATGATCAAGGAGCTAAAAACAGTGTATCAATTGCAATTAGAGGAGAAAACAGCCTGAACAGAACGAACTTAGATGCATCACCAGGTAATAGACTTGTAAAATCAATGCACTCAATCAATTCTTTGACATTTTTGTTTTAGTTAATGTTATTATTTTAAGAATTCTAAACTTGTTTATTTTCTAGCGCGTGCCCTTACTCCATCACGACCAACTGATGTTGATGATTCTGTAGCCAAGTCTCAGGTTGCTAATGTACCATTGGTGGAGGTATGGGTTCTCAATCGAGGCAGATTTAACATGCTTTAGAAGAAACGCTTAGTCAGTTTTTGATCTATTTGTTTTTTTTTTCATCTTCTTTCTACCTTTACTGAAGCCAAGGGATTTTTATTTTTCTGTGATTGATAATGCCTGTCTCTGTTTATCTTCGTATTTCAGGGATGTGACATGGCAACTCCAGTACCTGTGGCCAATGGTGTTTTAAGTGAAAGCAGTAAAGTTAAAAATCATGATGAATCTGCTGGGCCTTGCAAAATTGAAAAGGAAGAGGGAGAATTATCACCAAATGGTGACTCGGAGGAGGATAACTTTGTTGCCTATGGAGATTCAAATGTGCAGTCAATGGCTAAGGCAAAACACAACACTGAAAGAAGAAAATATCAGTCTAGAAACGGAGAGGATGAATGTTGTCCTGAGGCTGGAGGTGACAATGATGCAGATGCTGATGATGAGGACAGTGAAAATGTTTCTGAAGCTGGTGAAGATGTCTCAGGCAGTGAATCGGCTGGTGATGAATGCTTTCGAGAAGATCATGAAGAGGAGGAAGATATCGAACAAGATGATGTTGATGGTAAGGCTGAGAGTGAAGGTGAAGCTGAGGGGATCTGTGATGCACAAGCTGGAGGAGATGGCACATCTTTGCCATTGTTAGAAAGGTTCCTTTCATCTGTGAAACCTCTCACAAAGCATGTATCAGCGGTTTCATTTGTTGAAGAAATGAAGGACTCAAGGGTGTTCTATGGAAATGATGACTTCTATGTGCTTTTTAGACTTCATCAAGTAAGGATAATTTTTTTCCTGGCTTTGATATTGAAATATCTTCCTTGGTGCATGTCATAAGCTCTTTTTGAACTTGGCAGACTCTTTACGAGAGAATCTTATCAGCAAAAACACATTCAATGAACGCAGAATTAAAATGGAAAGCAAAAGATGCTAGCTTACCAGATCCTTATTCAAGGTAAATTTTCACGATTTATTCAAAGTCCCCCCCACCAAATGAGTGTTCATTGTCCATTTGGATTAATTGTTCGTACTCTCTTATAGATTTATGAATGCGTTGTACAACTTGCTTGATGGATCTGCTGAAAATGCAAAGTTTGAAGATGAATGCCGAGCAATTATAGGGAACCAGTCATACGTGTTATTCACCTTGGACAAGTTAATATACAAATTGGTTAGACAGGTATATTGCCTCGTCTCATTTTCTACTTGCTTTTGTCTTGTTTTCCTTTGAAGGTTCTAATTTACCTTTTCTGCAGCTTCAAACTGTTGCAACCGATGATGTGGACAGTAAGCTTCTCCAATTATATGAATATGAAAGGTCTCGGAAGCCTGGGAAGTTAAATGATTCTGTATATCATGCAAATGCTCATGTCATCCTTCACGAGGATAATATATATCGGATACAATGTGTAGGTCCTTTGCGCCAAATCTGAAACCAAAAAAAAGAAGAAAAGTCAGTTTTCTTAACAGGAGCTTGAGTTCTTGAGGTTAATATTAATTTTTTTGTCATCTTATTGCAGTCCTCTAGCCCCTCACGACTATCCATCCAGTTTATGGACAATATGAATGAAAAGCCTGAATTGTTTGCCGTTTCTATTGATCCAAATTTCTCCTTTTATCTGCACAATGATTTTCTGTCAGTCTTTCCAGGCAAAAAGGAACCCCACGGCATCATTCTGCATAGGTACAGATTCACCAAGATTAATCTTTTTGGTTTATTACTTCTCTTTTCTGTAATGATAATTGGGGTATTTGTTGTGTAAGCATGAGTAATCTTTAGCGACATGGAAATATTGCCTACCTTTTCAACTAGGTAACACTGAGTTTCTGCTTCTTATTTTGTTATATTCAGAAACAAACGCAAATATGGAAACTTAGATGAGCTTTCTGCAATATGCTCTGCCATGGAAGGTGTTAAAGTAATTAATGGATTGGAATGCAAGATATCTTGCAACTCATCCAAGGTATGCTGTCTTATAAATACCTTTTGGTTTTCCCTTTTTTGCAAATTACTGCTATATTTACAACATCATGGACATAATCTTTCTTCCTTTATGCTCATCTTCTCTCTCTTGATAATGATATAGTCCCACCCCGGATTTAAGTTGTAGTTAGTGTTGCAGTGTGAACCAAAAAAACAATGGTGTGGATTTAAGAATGTTGTCTGTCTATCTAGTGTGCCATTCAAAGCACCACACATTGACAAGGCTATTGAATTTATTCTTCTGCTTTGGAATTTCTGAGAAACCAATGGTTGGAACAATGTTTTGTTTTTGCTTATTGGCAAGTTTCATCTGCAGATTTCTTATGTTCTTGACACACAAGATTTCTTCTTCCGGCCGAGAAAGAAGAGACGAATGCCGCCGGCAGGGACAACAACCTCCCAGTTTCGTAGGGACAGAGAGGAAAGATTCCGCAAATTGTTGGCATGCTCGTAATTTATATGTTCATGAATATTTGGTCTCTAACATCTCTATTGAGAAACAGCTGAAGGGACTCACATAATTTGTTGTTTATAAGAGTCTTGGTGAAGCAACCTAGGAACCCTTGGTTCACAATTTTATCTGTTGTCATAGGAACTTGAATTCTCACATGTAAGTGAAGGAGGGGAATATAGATGGGATGTGTAATATGTTTATGAGGTCTCATGTCATGTGCCCTCCTTTGTAAATAGTTTGCTATATATCTGTAGAATATTTGTTTACCAAATTGTTCATTAGTTGCAACAGTTACTTCACCCTAATTTTATACTTGATACTCTTCTTTCATTTTTCATGTTTTGTTTTTTTGCTGTTTTGCTATGTGTTTGCACTTTTATTTTTGGCCATTTTGCTTGTAACACCAATTCTTCGTTGTTGGAGAATAAAACTGTGACGTTTTTGGTTTGGACAAAGACTACACAATGGGGACCAACACGTTTCAATCAAACTTTTGTAGTTAGCTTTAACTGAACCTATTTTTAAGTGCCTTTGTTTTAAAATTCAGTAACAATGATTTTGAAAAGACTAATCTTGAACCTTTGAATATCACCTGTTGAAAATTTGAACTGAGTTGTTAACAAGATTTAAGATATCTATAGAAAATTACTGAACATAGAAGAGTTGTTTTCTTTTCAATAAACCAAATAGGTTGATCTCCTTTTTGTAAGACAAAAGTCAAACAAAATTTCTTGTTATCACTCAAAGTAAAATATAATTATTTTGTCATAATAATTCCTTGAATTTATGTTATAATTTTTTTATTATTTTAACAATCTTTTAAATTTCTTTTTTATTCCTTATCATATTTTATTTATTATATCAAATCAATAGTTTTTTTTATCTGAGAACAAAAGGTAATCGTAAACAAACGATAAAGTTGATGCAGATAATAACAAATGATTAAATTAAAATATTTAATTTATTGGGTACTTAAGTTTATAAAAGAATATTAAATATGGAAGATAAAAAATCAATGAAAAAAGTAAAACTATTCATTTTAATTTTATCACCTTCAATTGCAAGGGAAACAAATCACACTTTTTATAGTCACAAAACTGACATTCTCTGTACCTTAATTTGTGAATTAGAATTTGAGAGTGCATACTTTAAAAATATAAGTTAATCCTACATTAAAATATAATTTATAAAAAATTGGTTTTCTATAAGATATTTTATTACTTCTTTCAATTTTTATTTATTTATTTGCCTCTATTAACTAGTATGAATAATATGTGTGTTTTTATTAGTAAATAATGAAAAATATTTTTTAAACCTCAATAATCAGGATAAGTTTGGTAAACTGAAATCTTTTTAAAATTTAATTGATATTATTGGTCTTTGGAGGAAGAACTACTTAATTTTGAAGGCTCTAACAAGATTTTTTTTTTTCTAATATAACCCTCAATTGGGACTTAAAATAAATATATTTCTTTTAGCAGAAAACGGTAGATCCCAATTACACAAAATGTTGACATTTATAAAAATAAAATGGTGACTGATAGGTTTTATATTATTGTAATTATTATACTTGGTTATTGATTGATTAGAATAGACTAGTCTTGGATAAAAAGAACAATAGTTAATTATAATATTTCTAAATTTGAATCAGCTAATTTATCCACTATTAATTTATAGTTATATAAGATGAACTTCTATCAAGAGTATATTATCTGTTCAACTAAATTATCTGTCATCTGAGAGTACCTATTATCATTTGAACTTAGTTGCTAAATTTTTTCCAAAAAACCTTAAACAACACAAAATCAATGTTGTACTGTTTTTTTTCTTTTAGCAGGAATAAAGATCTAATGTTTCTGTTCCAACCAATGTTCTAATATCATGAGGTTATGGTGATTACTAAGCCACGTTGATGCAATGCAAACACAGGAATAGAAGAGAAATCAAACCATCTTTTTGTAACTTCCACTCCCTCCCTATCTTCCTCTCTCTCTCTCTCTCTGGCCTCCCTTTTATCACAATCTATATCTCATTCATTTCAATGGCTTCTGCTTCCATATCTGATCATTCTCTCTCCACGAAGAAGAAAAGGGTAACCTTTATTTCTCTCTGACTATCCCATTTCTCTATATTTCTTCAAACTATTTTCTCAAAGGATATTTTTAACCTGTTGGGTTAAAGATGAGATTTTTTTTTTTTTAACCCATGAAGGCATTGATACATTGCATTGCTTTCTCTTTTGTCGGGTATCAAAGGGTAGCAATTTGTTCATTCATTTTTTATAGTTTTTGGGAAAAAATCTTTTTTTTTTTCATGGTTTGGAAAATTTTAATTTTCCCATTTCATTGGCTTTTTGTGTTGTGAATGTTCAGATAAATGGTAGCAACGTTTTCTGCTTTTGAAATTTTCATTTTTTAGCGTGGTTTTGTGACTTTTGTTTTGTTTTCATTTTTTGTTGGTTTATGGCACTGTGATTGTTCAGACAAATGGCTCCGCGAAACTGAAGCAAATCAAGCTTGATGTTCGGCGTGAACAATGGCTTTCTCGAGGTACCTCTATGATCTTCATTTTCACCTGCAAATTGTTCATCTAATAGATGCTGTTTTCATGTTCTTCATTAATCCATCATTGAAATTTAATTTACTGTATTGTTTTTATCCCTTTTCTGATCAAAGCATGAATGCTGAATGTCTGAACAATTTGCAGATTCCTTTTTCAGCTAATTCTCTGCAAATGACACCCTTTGTCTCTTTTGCTTGCTGCTGCATTTGTATTGACTGTATTGGTTCCATCTATGGTTTCTTAATCTGGGATATGTTTGGATTAAAGTTTTCAAAGTACCTTTTTTGCCTATTCAAACTTTAATAAAACCAAGCAATTGAGATCTGATACAAAAAGAAAAAAGTCACCTAGTTTTGTGAAAATGTCCTGAATTGCTTCAAAATATCACCAAAGTACTTTTAATAAGACTTGGACATGTTCCATTTTTTATAGAGTAAATTACACTAACCACTTCAGGGGTTTCATGAAATCATACAAACTTTTCCTGCATTTTGCTACCATGTAGCTTAAGTTGTGAGGTGAAGAAGATACATGGATACTGTCATATTTCATTTCCAACAACTTTCTTGCTCTATCAATCTTCAAGGTTGCAATTTCTTGAATGTAATTACACACATATAATTATAAATCTTCTTTGTATGAACTTTTAAAATGTAGTCTTCAAACTGAGAGGATCTTCATAGCTTTGCATGGTTAGGTTTGGCAGGGTCAGTTCATCTCATCTGACATATTTGAAGCATCATGTGACAATGTTTCGAATTTCACTATGAATATGAGAGCCAGTTCATCTCATCTGACATATTTGAAGCATCATGTGACAATGTTTCGTATTTCACTACGAATATGAGTACGTGAAATCTAAAACAAAGTAAAGCTAGACTGAATTTTATTCATTAAAGGAGTGTAAGAATGTTCATATTATCATACTTTAACTTAAAAGAAGGTATAAACAGTACTTAATGAACTGTTTTAAAATCCTTTGGAAGTTACTGAATTTTTTTGTTCATTTCTCTGTCACTGTTACATTGTTTTGTGCTAGTCAAAAAGGGAAGTGAAGTTGATGCAAATGAAAGGGTTGATCATTGCCGTACATCAAAGAACAATGCCAGTGAAGAGAATAAATCATTGAAGGAAAATAGAAGGAAAAGAGGAGAGGATATTGCAGGTTCTTGCATCCAGGGTAATGATTCAGGATCCATTATAAATAACTCCATTCAAAATAGTTTTGATCTTGATGAGTCAGGGAGTGATTTCTCCGGGAGTAGCAGCAGCAGCAGTAGTATGAGTGCTTGTTTCTCAGACAATGTCAGTGACAAAGAAGTGGATGAATGCGTAGATGACTGGGAAGTTGTTGCTGATGCTTTATATGCAAATGATAATCTGTGTTCTGTGGTTTCAGAATCTTCTCCAGTTCAAGAACCTGTCAAGAATATCACAAAACCAGAGTTCAAATCAGCGGTTCTTGAATCACATCCGAATCACCGAGCATGGAAGCCTGATGATGTTCTCCGGCCTCAGGGTTTGCCAGACCTCTCAAAGCAACATGGCTCTGAGCTAAACACAAACTGGCATGGTAACCACAAAACTGTACCTTGTTCATGGCAAACAATAATGTCACAACAACCTCCTCAATGTCCGATCTGTTATGAGGATCTAGACATGACAGACTCATGTTTTCTTCCTTGTTCATGTGGGTTTCATCTCTGCCTATTTTGTCACAAAAAGATTGTTGAGGCAGATGGCAGATGTCCGGGCTGCAGAAAACCGTATGATCATGCCTATGTAAATGTTGGATTCAACGTAGGAGTCAAGGTTTTCCACTTTGCACAATCTTTCAGTATGAGTACAGGGTGCTAGGTTCTAGATGACAGATTTTTGTTTCTGGAAAACATCATGTAAATGTTATGTTTCTCCTATCACTTGATTCATGAGATCAAGTTTCATCAAGAGTATGAGTATAGTGAATAGGTAGAGGTTTAACTCAAGCAGATAAATAAGTTATATCTTTTGGTAAGTTTGATTTGCATTACCATTGTTTTTTTCATATGTTAATGCAGAAAACGTAGTTAACTTTGAAGATTGAAATTTGAATGAGTCTTTCTTTCTTGTTTGGTAGATATTATTAGATTGTTAGTTACAATATTATGTGTTAGTTTTATGGACTTAGACCCATCTATTTGTAGTTTCCTATTTATAAGTTCATAAATTTATGTGTTCAGAGCTCATTAAGGATTCATTCTATGTCTCTTTTTCTTTTATATTAACACGGTATTAGAACCATGAGTTAGAATCTACCATAACGAAGTTGGTTGTTTGTTAAGTCTATTATTTCATCCAAGTTATCAAAACATCATTAATGTGTAGTTTCATAATTTAAAACTATATGTCTTGGTGAGGGAGTGTTGGAAGTCCTATATTGATCAGAGATCAGACCAATTTACAGTGTATATATAAGTAGGTTTAAGTCTCATCTAACAAATCGATATTGTAAAACTCCGATATTGTAAAATTATGTTAGACTTAAAATCTGATTTATAGTATGGTTATGCTCAACTTCAATTATATGAAAAAATAAAACTGATTTTTTTTTATTAAGTTCATGTAAAGTATATGCTTAGGTGCTTACATATTAAACATGGTTCTAGGTTTCCATAAGTAATTTGTATTAAAGTAGCATTGGCTAATAGCAAGAACTTTTTTGTGGCCAAAACTAATGTTGATAGACAAAACTATAATAGGACCAATATTTTGTTCAATTCAAGAAACTGGGTTGTTAGTGTTGTCTATTATTCTTTTTTATATTTGTGCAGTTAGACATTGACTAAGCACAACAAGTCTTGCAACTAGCCATGTTATGTCTAATTAATTATCGATAAAATCAATGAATATTTTATGTTATTAACATCTTGATTAACATACATTAGTCCATTCTATCTTATGATTAAATTTAAGAAATCATATGACTAAATCTTTTAATCATGGTTTAAGACCTAACATGAAAGTTAATCTTTCTACTACCATAGTTTTAGACAGACATTCCATGTTCCAGTTGCAATTTTTTCAAACATATTAGTTAAAGAATAAAACTATATTTTCACCCTCTTTATTTTGAGGATCCAACAAACATTCTTAGTGAAATTACACTTTTATTTTTCTTTTCATTTTTTATCTATGGTTTTGATTTACTACTCTCTTTTTTCCACAATTTTACTTTTTACATTCAGAAATTTCCGAGTTTTTGACAATTGCTTGATTTTTGTTTATATTTACTTTTTACTTTACATTTAAATGGACTGAATACTTTTTTATAGTACATTAAATGGGTATATTGATTCTAATATTCTCAATTAAAAAATAAATAAAAATAGGGATTTACTAAACTGAACAACTAAAATCGAGAAAAAAAAAATTAAGAATCTAAAACACGAATTGGAAATTAAAGAGGAGACAAAATTGCAATTTAGATTTATTTTTTTTAAACTAGCTAAATGCTTTTATTACGCATAAATATTGAGTTTATAATTTGAAATTTTATATTATTATAACTTTCAATAATTTATAAATTAATTTCTATTTTTTATAAATATATGTTAATAGAAATATTCTTTTTACTATAGATATTAACAAATATTCGAACTATATATTCACAAATATGATTTAACCATGATAGCTTGTAAATATATTTTTCATGTGTAAATAACTTAAATATGTACACAATTTTATATAGTAATAAATATTTAAATTATACTTTTATTAAAAAGAACATGTTTCTGCAGTAGATAAGATAAAATTATAAACACTTATATATATATATATATATATATATATATATATATATATATAGTTCACAATATAAATGATCTAACATTAATTTTGTGTTAATTATGAAATCCTAAATTAAAACACTCTAATTTATTTAAATCGAAAAATAGTTATTCATTAGTCCTGTTAAAAAAATCCATGTTGAGATAATTTGATTCACCAAAATACATATCGAAAAAGGGTTAATTATATGATATAATAAAAATAATACTAACATTACATATCAAAAAAAATGCCACTTTCATTTTTATAATATTTAATAAGCATAAGCACGCAGCACGTCGAAATGTACATAAAATTAGTCAGACAAGTACAATGGTTTTCCGTTTGTACATCGTTGACTGTTATGCTTTGACTTTTGACGAATTTTTGTGGCATGAAATATATAACTTAAATTCTAGAAAAGTGTAATATAAAACACGTTTTGTTGCATTGGAAACAGGCATGGAAAGAGACAAGAAAGAGTGATATATTATTTTAACTGTTAAAAGTTTAACATCCTTTCAAAAATCAATTAAAAAGATTCACACACTCAATCATGGCCGTAAGTTTAAATTCAAAAATCGAAGACTTTACATTTTCTTATTTTTAAGATTACTCTCTAAACTATCATTGATATATGAATTATTTTTGAAAAAAAAAAAACTTCAATAAGAACTTCTAGAAACGAGTTTGTAAAAATATTTGTATAACTTTTTTTTTTAATTTTTAAAAGGTAAAAATATTTTTATTTATTATCCCTAACAAGCTCGGTAAAACCGAAAAAGAATGTTCTTCTTTCGTTTTGAATCATAATCTTCTACATGGTTGAAGAATATTTTTCCATAGTGGAATATTGATTTTCTCTGAAGAATATATAAGTTTATTTTATACGTTTTTATCTTTAAAAGACGTTCAGATAAAAAGAGGAAAAAATATTTAAACTGTCTTAGACCTCGAATTTTAAAGGTTAAATATGTTTTTGGTCCCATCATTTTTAGTTAATTTTGAAATTAGTTCATTTTAAAACTTTAGACCAATTTAGTCCTTTATTTTTTGAAATACGTAAATTTAGTCTTTTTAATCAAATTTTGTTAGGTTTATTTGATGTTTCGTACACATTTCAGAATTATATTTGAGTTGTTTATATTGTTTGATACATTTTTACTTTAACGTTAAGTCAAATACTATTATGAAACACGTTTGAAATATCAAATAAACTTAACAAAATTTGATTAAAATAACTAAATCTACATTTTCGAAAAATTGAGGATTAACTTGATCCAAAGTTTCAAAATTGACTAACTCCAAAATTTACTAAAATTGGACCAAAAACAATATTTAACCAAATTTTAAATTATACGATACTATTGGTATTGTAAGAACTGTGTAATTCTTGTCTTATAAATTAATTTTTTAAGATTGAATTACACTATGACATTATCAAAATTATCTGAACTTTATCTACTTCAGACAATTACCATTGATATTTATTTAGTGATACACTTAATATCATCTGAACTTTATCTACATCAGACAATTACCATTAATATTTATTTAGTGATACGATTAATATATGTATATATCTTTGTGAAAAAATATATTAAATATCCACAATAATTATAGATAAAATAAATTTAAAAAGTATAAATAAATATAAATCTCATTTTAAACACCAATTTTATAAAATTAACTAAGACCCGAAATCTATTTCTTAAAACTCAGATAAAAACGTGAAGATGGGAATCAAATTTGAAATTTCTTAATATGGTTGATGAACTTGGACACGTTCCTTGTATCCAACCAAGAATATTAAATTAGATACGAATTGTGCAAATTAATAAATAAAGTGTAATGTACTGTGATGAGAATTCAAAGCACGTGGTCACAGTGCTATCTGACTTCAATGCATTATGAACCAAACGGAAAGTGGGAACCGGTTTTTGTTTTTCACTCAAAAAGTGGAAACGTTTTAGCATCCAAAGTTAATTCAACCAATGTTTTTCATCTTCACCTTTTCGATCATACAATAATTCAACACAAAGGTAATAACAATAGTAGAAACACATAACAAGAAGGTTCCTTGTACAACTTCTTTTACTGGGTAACACGACATCCCAAGAAAACGCGTTTATTCACCAAAAAACGCGTTTCAGTTCTTGTGTTCCATTTGTTTATATATGTATATAAAAACATACCCTTTTGCCTTTTCTCTTGCTTTGTCAAATCCAATTCTCTCAGTTTCTCTTTTCTCGATCAATTTTGTTCAAAAGGGTAGTGGTGAACAGTGAATAATAGTGATGTTTCTGTGTAGAGTTTTTGTGCTTGTGTTCTCAGCTTGCTTTCTTCTGTTTCCAGCCAATGGAATTAGATCTTTTGCTGGTTATGAAACTGAGGTTGAAGTTGGTTCCTTTCTGCAATTCAGAGAGGCCCCAGAATACAGAAACCAGAAAAAGTGTACTACTCTGCTTGATTCAAGCAATGTTCCAATGGCATCATCATGTGATCCTTCACTTGTGCATATTGCAATGACCATTGATTGGCACTACTTGAGAGGGTCCATTGCTGCAGTTCACTCTGTGTTGAAACACACTTCCTGCCCTCAGAATCTGTTCTTTCACTTCATTGCATCAGATGCAAGATTGGAGAGCAGGGATGAGTTTGAAAGGATTGTTCAGACCTCCTTTCCTTCCTTGAGATTTGAAGTCCATGTGTTTGAGGAAAGTCTTGTTAGCAACCTCATATCTCCTTCCATTAGGGAAGCACTTGACAACCCTCTTAACTATGCAAGAAGTTACCTGGCGGATTTGCTTCATCCCTGCATTGAGAGGGTCATATACTTGGACTCTGATGTTATAGTTGTTGGTGATGTTCTAGAGCTTTGGAAGGTTCCATTGGCAGGGTCAAGGGTGATTGGTGCTCCTGAATATTGCCATGCAAACTTCACCAGATACTTCTCCTATGAGTTTTGGTCCAGTGCTGAGTTTTCTGAGGTGTTTGAAGGGAAAAGGCCTTGTTACTTCAACACTGGGGTGATGGTGATGGACTTGTGGAGGTGGAGAGAGGGTGATTACACAAGAAAGATTGAAAAGTGGATGGAGATTCAAAAGGAGAGAAGGATCTACAAGTTAGGGTCACTCCCTCCTTTTTTGTTAGTTTTTGGTGGTGATGTTGAGGCTATTGATCATAGATGGAACCAGCATGGTCTTGGAGGGGACAATGTTAGAAACAGTTGCAGAACTTTGCATTCTGGTTCTGTGAGTTTGCTGCATTGGAGTGGTAAAGGGAAGCCATGGACAAGGCTTGATGCTATGAAGCCTTGCTCAGTGGACTTTCTCTGGGAACCTTATGATCTCTATATACCCTCTCAGCATAAGAGAATTGCTTCTGCTACAATGCATTCAACATTTTAGCACATAATTTTATATTGGTTTATCTGATTCATTTGTTCTGATATATATTTTTTTGTATAGACAGAACAATCAAAAGATTTTGTAATGTTTGTTCATACTTTTTCAATAGTTTAGTCACAGAGAATGTATCACAGGAACATGTTGATGCAATTGGATAAACTGAGTTTAGTTTTCTGGAGCTAAGGCACTGATGCTCTGAAACAACTAATAAGCACTGTTTAGACAAAATTTAGATGTACTTTCTTCCAATCAAAATTGAAGTTTTAATTGGATAATTTTCACGAAATAAAAGTTTTCGTTAAAGGATTATGTAAATTATAAAGAGAAAAATTTACTTGAAGAATTTTATTATGTTGTTTGTGTTGCTTTTCTATCAAAAAATGAAATTTCATTTTCATTAGTTGTATTAAATCATTCTCTCAAATTTCAGTTACGATTAAAGAATAGCATAAAAACATTTCTTCGTTTAGCTTACGAGTTACAAGGACGTATAAGTTAAAAGGAAATGAGATAGGCATTTAATAGATTATTGTTTCGTATATTTTCTTAATTAAAATAAATGAATGAAGTTATATAAGAAATAATCTTATTACTTCTACCTCAAAGTTTTAAGAAGATTATAATTTTTTACTTTTTCTTTGTTGTATATTGTTCATTTTTTTTAGTTTAGTCACTACAAAATTCTCAATTTTACACTTGAATTCTTGATAATCGTTTTTAAGTGTAAATTTCTTTATACATGGTATTACTCAAGGATTATGGTTTGATATTATCCAAATGTCGATAAATAAATCAAATCAACTCGATCTAAATTCTTCTCTAATGAACTAACAAACTCTTAATTGTTATATGAATTAGCATGTTTTATTATTTATGAATCCATTATAAGAACGAATTTGATGAATAGTTCATTTATTTTGTGAATTAATGTCATAAATATATTTAAATCACTAAATTTCTTTTTAATATATATATATATATATATATATATATATATATATATATATATATTTCAATCAAGAATTTGTGTATTTCTCTCCAATAATCATATTTTTTATTTAGAGATGAAATGGTGGATAAATAAAAAAGATAAAATAGAGAAGCAAATAAATGAAGAAGAGAGTGGATATGAATGAATGTAAATTGCAATAAAGTAAATTACCATGGATATGAAGGATTATTTATATTTTTACTCCTTTTGTTTTGTGGTAGTTACAATACAAATAAAATAAAAGAAAATTTACATAAATGAAGTAACGCGCTTTTAAGTGCCTGATATACCAAATGTAACACTTCTTTCCATGTTTTGTGGTAGTTATTATAAATAACTTCTTTCTCAATCTAGTTTCAGATATTATCTTAATTGCACTTTTCTCTATCTTAATTACACTTTTCTCGATGTCTCTCTGTCTCGATCATGCTTCTCATTATGTCTTGATAACACTTTCTTCCGACCCCCTTCCTCAATCTTACACGTTTCGATACATTTCTCTTTACCATTTCATTCACTTCACTCCCTTGTGTCTATACGTTTTTGTTTATTCGATTCAATTCATTTTTCGATGTCCTCAACACATTGATATAATTGTCCTTAAATAAAAGTATCTTTTAATCATGATTATTTTAGTAAGAAACACGATTTGCTCAAAATCACTTTCATACAAGGATTCTTAAAAGAAATTGATATTTTTAACTTAAAATCCTTCAAAATAAAATACTTTGACTAGTAGGACAATGACTTGTTTGAAAAAAAAAATCATTAATTGTCCAATGTATAAATAGTATAAAGAGTGAGAAGTGAGAAGAAATGAAAAAAAAAAAGAGAATAAAGAGAGGAGATAATTAGATAAAAAAAGAAAAAACTATTAGAGGATAAAACAATTGACTTGATGATTTTGGATGTTAAGAATAGATTTAAGATGATTAGTTGATTAAGTTCACGTTCTAATTCAAAGAGTATAATTTCATGATTAAATAATTGATTATTAAATTAGAATGTTTGTTGAGGAATTATTTTGAAATAATTTAAAATGAATGCAACAATAGTAAATAATAGGAATCTGAGTAATTTACAAGGGTTTAAAGGGGGAAGAAAATAGTTAAAGTTGAGTCCCATCATTCGTTGTCATTAGTTTGTCAAGACCACAACAAACACACCCGTTAAATAATATTAACTATTATATCAGTAAATTAAATTATCGTGTTTTAATGTAATAATTTATGTAAAATTTAATATTTTCATAAAAAAATAATATAAAGACAAAATATCACAAATATTACCTAAAATATAAAAGTTAAAATGTGATTAAATTCTAAAACTATTATAAGAGGATGTTGGTCTAAATTATTGCTCCAGTGTTACAGAAAAAAGATATTTATTTTATTGTGGGTCACAATCCTTTTCTCTGAAAGAAAAGATGCTAGTTATTACTTAGCTGTAAGTCATAGAGAAAAGAAAAGATACAAATATGATTATATGACATTACAACCCTACAAAATTAATCAACTATGGCACATGTCAAAACATAGAATATTGGAACAATGAGTCTGCTTTCACACAACAAAACCTAAACAACATTGGCCAAGCCAAATTAACATCACGTGCTTCATTTGGAATTGTAGTTCGATGGAGGGATTTTGATTTAGATACTCCAAATTTAAAACCATTTTTTAGTTTTTTTTAATATTGAAAAAATAATTAAATTTGTCCTAAAAATGCGGTATATTAAAAGTAATTTTAACTCTCTTGTATAATTTGTATTATTATTACCTTTTATTTTTTATGAGGTTGTGAAATATTTAGGAATTATTTGGATAGGAAGAAAATTATTAAGCTATATTATATTTTGAAAAGATGGATAAATCAATCCTTTAAAAAAGTGCACAAATAGACAATACAAAACAACTAATCCCTATTAAATTATTACATTTTAAGAATTTTTTTCAAATTCCTCCTACGCATTGAATATGTTGTTATGCAAGTGATGCTAAATCTAATTGTCCTCAAGGTTCTGAGTTCAAGTCAATTTTTTTTTTCATAACTTAATTATGTATACAATATAAATAAAAGGAATACATTTTGTTGTGATCATTTTTAGAGTTATTTTTTAATTAGATAATTTTATCTTCTAATATTATAATAATTACATAAAAAGGATAATATTTTGTAACTGATATCTAGTATATATATCTGAAAGGTGAGAACCTATAACCCTCAATATTCATTCTTACATCAATGATTTAGATTAGTTTTACTCAATCTAATATTAATTATTTAAAAAAATAATAATAACTTCATACAACCTAAGAATATCCTATGAAATCTTTTCTTCAAATAGACTAATACTAAGATCCTTGCATAACATCTTAAGCAGAATGAGAATGGTGCTGTATTCACATTCAACCGACTGGGGCATCCTTTAATGCTTGGTATGATGAATCAAGAGAGAGAGAGCCAGAAGCAAGGAGATTATTTATTTCACACTCAGACTTTTTTCATTGAACGGAAAAAAATTTATGAGAAGGGAGAAGGGATATAAATAAAAAAAGAGGAAGAAAAGAATATACATGTCTATCACCTTCTCTATAACAGTCCAACAACACAACTTAGATGCAGTCTATTTTCCAACCCTCTCAAGTGGTGACCCAATAACATACACCTGCCAACACAAATAAATCTCCACATCATTACACACAAGACTAAATAATCTAAAGTAACAAGGACTCTACTCATTAAGAAAAGTCTTACAAAATGTATGGACGATTTTAAGAATCATGCATATCATTGTTCATAAATTGGGTCAAATTTTGAGAATCATGTACATCATTGTTCATAAATTGGGGCAAACAGGCCCGTTCAATTCAACCAGTTTAGGCTAAAGTCACCAGTCCATAGGGACGAAAAAACAATGGTCAAAAACCAGTAAAAGAAACGGTTTTGAATCAGGTTTTGTAAAACTGTAGGACAGTACTTTGAACCTTATATGCTTTCATCTAACATATTTTTTTAAATTTTATATTAGTTTATTAATAAATATAAATATTACATACAATAAAAGATCATTTCTTTATTATTGATTCGAATCTTATTTGAAATGTGAATGTGGTGTTTTCACCGGTTCAATGGATAATCCAGTTTTGATATCATTAATGTATGTAATCAATTTTAGGAAATGAATTGCTCGAATTTACGCTAACAGTTCAAATAGAACGATGAAAATAAAATATACTAACCAGAAAAGCAACTTTGCTAGGTAATCCCGAGAAGTGGCTAATGTATCACTAAACTCCTCACCACTGTCTGAGTGATTGTCCATGTTTCCTTCCACTGATTGTTCCGTTACATTAGAGCTAGCATCATCTACAAAGAATCTTCTCAATATGTTCCGAACAAGTTGGTTAATTATATCCTCCACTTCTACTGATGAAGGCCGAGACATTTGAGTCACCTGCCACACAAGTTACACAGCACAAGATTCATAAAGTCAAACAAGTGACAGTGACTGAATTAATGGAAATGAGGGAGAGAGAGAGAGGAGGGAAGGGACTTCATGCAAACTTTCAACTGCAAGGAAATACAAATTAAACACAAGCAGCGATACATTACCATATCAGGATCTAGAGACCGAAGATATTCCAACAAATTGTTCCAGTTTCCCTTGTCATGTTCTAATTGCATCATTTCCTTCTTTTGGGCATTCAGCTCCTGAAAACAAAAGGCAACATATCTACGTCAACTTTCATTCTTTGAGCTTTCCTATTAAATGACCCCAGAGTTAAAAAACACTTCTTCCGTCCATTTGGAGCACTGACTAAAGAGACTGAAAGTAAAGCCAATCCTTAGACTGTCACAAAAGGATCAGTGCCTTCTTACCCATTAAGTAGATTATGCCATTGTAAGCTTTCAAAAGCCAAAAGAAGCATTCCTTTTAATTCTTGCTGAAAGAAATTTCCTTTGTGTTGTCTTACCTTAATAAGTCTCGAGGTACTTGAAGCAAGTCTCACTATACTTGGGGGCTATTTGGATGGAGGATTTTAGAGCAGAGGCGTAGGAATGAGTAAGTTTTTCTTCATTTTTTCGTAAAAATCCCCCTTGATTGCGAAATTTTATTAAAAAAAATGACAAAAAAGAACAAGTTCCTTCATTATTCATTTTAAACCATCATCATTTCATAATTCTCTCAACTTAAAAATGAAAAATTATCTACTTCCCTTCCCCTCCATATTCCCCCATCCAAAACAAAAGTGACTATCAATGGAAACCTTGATGTTCCACGTATAATTGGAAGGAACAGAAGAATATATTTTACATGTTCTAAATAATAGTTCATTCATCAAATATGAGATCCTTGTTCCAAATTCCAAGTACTCCAACTCAAAATCCAACTTACAAGACACACGCATAAGAAGCAAACATTTACAAATGCAGCTAATCAACAGTCACTGTGTTTAGAAAATTGGACTAAAGAAAAAGAAAAAGGGCTACCTTCGTCACACTTGTCAACTCAGACTGCAACTGCTGGATGTAACTCAAAGCTTGAGGAGGCAAATCACCGAACTCTTTCAGGCTACCGTTGCCACTGCATTTTTCAAAATGATTAACAACCTCCATTTTCTCATTACCCTCTGCTTTTGCTCCATCCTTCACCTCCAAAACCCCCGAATGCGTTCCACCATCCGACCCCTCATCCCTGGTACCAGATATATCCAGATTCCTTGTCAGAGACATCCTGTACTCTGCATTCCACAGAGTATACCTAACAAGGAAAAGAATAAAAGTTCAATCAAAACAAAATCCTTCAATCTAGCACATAAACTATCAAGTGATTGCCCCTCCCAAAATCACATTTTCACCGTGTTATTATCTTAAAAAACATTTAACTAAATTTATCATACATTTTTTCATTGTTCAATCTGTCTTGAACGTTGACGGATAAACTCCCATGAGACGAAATCAATTTGTGCACTTTTCCCATAACTTCTACAAAAATTCTCTTATCCAACTTCTTCAAAATTCAAGGTGCATAGTTTCATTTTAAATTCTAGGAAAAGTATAAATTTTTTTCTTAATATAAATCTCCATAACCACTTATAGAATAACAAAAAAAGGTATGCATTGATCTTCCCCAGTTTTGTTTATGCAAGAAACTCAATTTATAAAGAAATGCAACTCAATTCGTTTTCCCTTCTCCTTCATAAGTGCTTATAAACTATTTTTTCCAAACAAAACAAAGACTTGGAAAAAAAAAAAAAAAAAAAAATCAAAAAAAAAAAAAAAAAAAAAACCCACAAGAAACTAAATTGACTTGAACCTTCCGTGAGCTAATGAGCTAAAATGAATTAAGCTCGTGATGATATAAGAGAAGTAGTTCAGTTCATGTTACCCTCTTATTTTATGAGATACATCATAAAATGAATTTTGTTCTCTTGTAACCTAAAATCAATTCGTGCAAATGTCGTTTACAAGATTTCTCACATCTAACTTCTTTGAAACATGAAATACACAAGTTGATTTAGCCTTGTTAGCTCACAAGAACGGTTCAATTCACTGTACCTTCTTATTTTCTTCTTTTATAAGTGCTCAAACATGAAATACATAAAATGAAATAAGCTTATATCTCGTAATCTAAAATCAATTCATATACAGATTGATTTGAGCTTTATTTTCTTATTTTCTTCTCTTACGAGTGCTAAAACATGAAATACATAAAAATAAAATGAATTAAGCTTCTCTCATAATCTAAAATCAATTCATGTACATGTCTATTACAAAATCTCTCTCTAAGTTGATTTTAGCCAGTTAGCTCACGAGAAAAGTTAAATTCATTTTAACTTCTTATTCTCTAGGTCTACGAATGTTTAGGGAGAAATACATCGAAAACAATAATCTTACACTTGAACAGATTTGGCCACGAAATTGGTACTAGAGTAGCAATTAAATTGAACGATAAATGAAATCTCAAACAAATTAATTAGAGAAGAGAGTTGTTGTTCGTTCGTTACCCGGTGACGATGGAGGAGAAGAGGAGGCGGTGGAGGGGGTGTTTGGAGACGGTGACGGTTACGGCGAAGTGGTCGGAGGGAAGAAGGCCGAGCATGGTGGAGATGGTCTGCTTCATAGAGTCGCGCGCAGCGGGAGACACGCCCTTGGAGATGGCGGAGTTGTCGAGGGGCTCGATGCGGCGGAGCATGGCGGCGATGACGGTGAATCCGCGGTCGAAGTTGCGTGTGGAGACGGCGTCGTCAGAGAAGCCGTCGACGACGCAGTAGAGGAGGAAGCGGCGGCGGCGTGTGAGCGGAAGGAGGTGAACGGAGGAAGGCGGAAGAGGAGGAGGCTTGGGAGGGAGAAACTGAAAGAGTGACCGGTCGGTGACGCGGGGGTGGATGACGGGCCGAAAGGAGAGTGCCATGGAACCGTGCAACCGCGGGTGAGGTAAACCCAGCTTATCTTTCTTTCAATCAGCGTTTTTATTCACAGAGTGATCTTCTTCTGTTTCTGATTTGTTATTACTTCTCTACTCTACCAAACGGTTCAGTTCGGTTCGATTCAACCGCTCTCATAATGAACCGGATTTGCAACCGTCCATTATTAATTTTAAGGAACAAACCACCAATTTAATCTCCGAGATTATCTCTCGCAGAATTATTCATTATTTCTTTGAACTAAGAGATTTTTTTTATATATATTTTAAGGTTTTATATATTTTTAAAAAAAAATTCATTTATTTTGGTATTTTTCTCATGTTTATTATAATCACCTAAGTCTTACTAGAGATCAAATCGAAAATAAAAAAAGAGAGTTGATTTTAAAAATATAAATAAAACCTAAAATATTTATTTTTACATAGTATCACGGTAGGCAGGTATAACTAGAGACGTTAAATTAACCATTTATTCTAATTTAGTATGTAATTTAATTAGTTTATTTTAATTTAATAATAATCTACTTAATCAGTTTTAATTCTAGTAATACAAATTTGACATGCTTTTGAGAAAATAAAAACTGTAAGTATATATCGTATTGACCATTCTTTCCAGATTTCTTGCTAAATTTTATTTAAAATAAAATTTGTTGTATAATTTTTTTATACAATTTCATACTTTTTATAGTATTTTTTTAGTTTTCATTGTACAGTATTTTTTGCTTTCTGCTGTTTGTTGAGCAATTAAGTTTTGATATAATTTTCATTAAAATATGAATTAAAAAAATGTTCTCCATTATTGCAAGTTGCCCCTGATATTTGACATAATTACAGATTCCCCTTTACACCGATTGTTCTGAATTTGAGAAGAAGAATCTTCTGATGCTTGCTCTTTCTTGCTTCCCAACCCCAAACTACACATCCAACTCACAATAATTAATGAAGAAAGTACGTAGAAATTGAAAAAGAAATAATAGTCTATTTTGTAAAATTGATTTTAAAATAATTTAAATATAATTATGGACATATAAAGCTCTTTACAAAAAACTTAAAAGGGTGTTTATAAAGATATAATTTGTGATTTTAATTGTAGTGAATATAATATTTTGCTAGAATATTATTAGTTTATAATTATATCTATTACACATTAGTAAGTATCGTTTCTGGGGATCAAAAGAAATTAAAGATCAAGGTTTTTCTCCAAAAATTAAAAAAAATATATATATATAAGGAAAGGATAATTATGTTTGATAACACAGAAGAAGATGATGATGAAATTAGAATCTGAAATTTTGAAGGGTTGAATCATTGAAAGAAAGAGAGTATATGAAATGAAAATGAAATGACATTAAAAGGAAACAAAAAGTAGGCATCTAAAGTAGGTCCCTTTACAATTCCAAACACCAATAAAACTCACTGAATACTTCAAAATGGACCACTTTTCGAATCTCAAATTGTGGCTTATATTCATTGCTAACACCAAACATCACAAATAAAACAATTTTAATTTTCAATAAATAGTAAATTTAATTTATACAATTTTAACATTTTGTTAAAATTAAGTAAGTTATTGAAACTTGATAAGGTTTTTTTTTTTAATCTCTAGAATTAACTTATTTTTATTTCATTCTGTAATATGAATATTTAAGTGATAATTATATCGTGAGAAATGTTAGGAATGCATGTTAATTAAAATTTATTAAAAGTGTTTCGCGTACAGGGACCTAACACCTATCTAAAACACTTAATTTGTCTTAACTTCCTTCACGGGATGCTTAAGTAGTTCAGATCCATTCGAGTAAAAATAATTAATGTTGTAATAAATGTGAAGTAGAAATTCCTACCAACTTACCTTGGCTTCTATTTATAGTTGGCTCCTATTTATAGTTTTTTATATGGCCTGTGATGACCCAATTGCTTCTCAAACTTGACTACTGACTTGTTTTACTTTAATATTTAGGTTTTACCTTTGGTCTGCCCAGTTGACACTGTTGGACATCTTGCTAGCCGATCAGCCATGTTCTTGCACCCCAATAGTTGGATGAGAACGGCAAATCATGGCCGATGTTTGTCGACACTCACATTGAGAAGGATTTTAATGTGATTTTCAATTACCTATGATCGACTGACAGTAGCGGGCGACCTTCGGTCGCTTATCCTCGAACCGCTCAGTTGTAAACTCTCTAAAATTACTCTAAAGATATTATCACATCAACAACCCACTGAATTGTCCGTCTGTAACAGACGGCTTTGAACCACTTATCCTTGAACCGCTTGATCGAAGATCTGGCCAAAGATGTTAATAGTTCATATGATACAAAAAGTTAGCAACATTTAAATCCCACAACATTTTATGAATTTTTTTGGTAATTTTACACTTTTCAATGAATTACAATTTACGACCTGAGACAAAGTGCTAGAATAAAAAAAGAGTTCCAATAGGTTGAGAACCATATTATTCAATACAATTATCCTCCAACTATTTTTATTATCTTTTAGTCATGATTTAATTAAATATCTCAATTTAATACAATTTTTTTCTAGAACAAAATGTTACCAGATAATACGTTTCTAGCATTCTTCTGATACTATAAAAATTATAATTTGAGTGTTAGATTTTAATTCGTAACTCTTCTCCCATTGATACCAGTGGTGATAATTTGAATTTTTCAAACATGACTTTGTACAGTGATTTATTTGACCTAAATCACAATTTCAGCAAAAAAATTTAATGATATAGCAGTTTGGCAAAAGGGTTTTTGTTTTCTTTCTCTCTCAAAAATTAAATGTCAATTACGTAACATGAATGTAGTTGTTAAAAGCTGTCGAGTAGTTGTTTAAGTTTTGAATTTTCCATCTTTAAAACTAAAGTTCATAATTGTTTCTTATTATGTACTTCAATGAATTTCTGAAAAGAAACGTTGATGAAAAAAAAAACACTAAAAGACTTAATTTTTTTTAAATATCTATATTAATTAAAGATAAGATAAGCATCCTCTTATAAACTAATTTTGTAAAATTAAATTAAATTCAAATTTTATTCTATGAAAAATAATATTAAAATTTTAAAAATTGTATATCCATGCATATTAGATGTAGTATATTTTGAATAAGTGTTCAAATTCCTTTAATTAGTTGTTTATATACTATATAGGAAGCTTAAAACAACACTGCATCAAACTTTATTTAATATATATTTTAAAATAAAAGTTTATTAAGTTTTAAGTCTTTTATGAATTTGATTATTTATAACTGAGTATGTATTAAATTTTTTATATTTTCAATTGATTTATTTTGTCAGTTATCTAAATGATGTGATTGTTACATTGGTTAGTTACATGAAATATAAAATGATATTTTTATTAATGTATAAATATTTTTTATTATTTTTATTGAGAATGTATTACATAATGATATCGTTATATTTTTTTGTAACTTCTATGATAAAGATCGCCAGCATCTTATTTTCCGATACATTTTCTATAAAATTTACTTGTTGTGTTTTATGTTAACTTAAACCACAAAATCTTATATTTTCAACCGATACAATAAAGTAATATGAAGAAATAAAATAATAATTGTGCCACCACTTACTAAAAAAGTTAAAAATTAAAAATTAAAAATTAATTAAATACTATATTTTTTAATATTCAATAAAATAAAATAAATTAACTAAAAATATGTTATCATATATTTGAAACTTCCGCATTGGTTTCTTTTTCATAATTTACGTACTTACAATCACATTATTAATAAATTTTTTTATGTTCATCTTGTAATTTTTACGGTTATGCAGCAAGCGATTAGGCCCATTAAAAAGTTGTGATTAGACTTTAATTTGAGCACATTCAACAGTGTTCTGATAAAATATAACATGATGGGACAACAAGTTCATGTGTTTACCGTTCTTAGTGTCTTTAACTAAATAATTCTAAGTAGTTCATTATCAATGCAATTATAATAACATGATTAGAAAAACAAAATTTAATATTAATCAGTGGTATGTTTGTAGTATCGATTTCCTTTAATCTTATCCATTGATAGGTGTAAAGTTGATTTAATACTTGAAAGTATTTTATGTATAATTACTTAATGAATTAGTTTTATATAATTCAACACTTATAGATTAAATTTATGTATTTCTTGTGTGAGATTTGTTTTTAGAGAAAGAAGCATGTTTGATATATAATTTTGGATTTTACGATCCTTATAACGAATGTTGTTTCAGATATAGAAACGAAGTACTTATCTCCAACATTCAATTTATCCTTAAAATCATTTTGTACAACTTTTTTACCGTTCGATCTCTCATTCTTTCTCTCGTTCGATTTCTTTTAGCTTTTACACGTTCGGTTGTCCAGATAATCAAGGTACCTGTCTAAAGCTCTGATGCTTAAGTCAGATAAAATCTGTTCAGGTTAGTGCAATTAATATTGTAATAAATGTGAAGTAAAAGTCCTCAGGAACTTACCTTGAGCTCCTAATCATAGTTTTTAATATGGGCTCGTGATTGGGGTTATCTTAATCATGGCTCAAATATTTTTTAAACTTGATTACTGACCTGTATTACTTTAATGTACTTATCTTACTGATTTAGTTTTTGTGCAACCGCCCGACCGGAGGGTCGTGCGTCCTAGTGGAGGTCCCCATAATTGTGTTATGGAGACAAAGTTCAATTGGAATGAACTTTGGGGATCGTTCGGTCGCGAGCTCTCTTAAATCACTCCGGAAAAATTGTAATATTAACAATCCAAGGGATTGTTCGCCTATAGTGGGCGGCCTTCGACTGTTTGTCCTTAAGCCGCCTGACCGAATGTCTGACTAGAGATATCAATAAACCATACAGTACAAATGTTAATGGATATAATAATTCATGAAGTTAACCATGTTTAGAAGATATTTATTCTTCTATAAAGTAATCAAGTTTGTTAATGGAAAATTAGTTTTCAATAGTCAAAGAGTTTCTTTTAATTTGATCTAAATTCATCTTTATTTGATCTCCTTGATATAAAGCAAAAGGGATAAAGAAGAGAAGACGGTGAGATTTGAAATTAATAATTTTTTTAAAAAAATGTATGGTAATTTTAATTTAATCATAAAAATTAAATAAAATTAAAGTTATTTTTCTTAAAACTAAGTTCTATTTCCCACATTCACATTTTCCTTTTCAAGTAAGTCTCACCATGTTATTATCAAGATTGCAATTTAGTTGGTTACATTTATTATTAAAATATAATATAGTTTATGTTAAAAAAGTTGTATATCACACTTATTTTATTTAATAGGAAACTCTTACCAACCATGTACGTGAATTCTGAACTTTTCTATATATATATATAT
>Ga0214545_1002099_pt1 | contig 38394 bp, 18 predicted proteins | sample CNSS4metaG_FD_160064 | JGI IMG/M metagenome (GOLD analysis project Ga0214545, IMG submission 160064) | Root nodule microbial communities from cowpea collected in UCLA plant growth center, Los Angeles, California, USA - CNSS4 | ecosystem: Host-associated > Plants > Roots > Nodule | place: USA...
TTTATATATAAAAAAGATATATATATATATATATATATATATATATATATATATATATATATATATATATATATATATATATATATAAAATAATAAAACTTAAGAAAAATATAAAATTTATTCTTATTTAAGGATTATCATCCATGTTCTAAACAATTTTATTAAATTTAATTAGTTATATAAAGGTCAATAAAAATATTATAAGAGGGTAAACATTTTCCTAATCAATAAACTAGTAAATAAATTTAAAATATTTTATATAAGAGAAACATAATTGAAATTAGAACTAAAATTTAAATTTAACTCAACCCCACAAATTTGGCTGGTAAGGTGAGATTTGCACCCTACTTATATATTTTAAAATTATCTTAAACATGTTCACATATAATATAATATTATATATATATATATATATATATATATATATATATATTAGATATTAAATTGTATATATAAGAAAATCATCAAATACACATAGTTTGAGGGAGGTCATCTCACAATCTCTCAAACAATTAAAAACTTTCATATTTGAATGACATAAGGAAAACTTTCCGTTTTCTTTTAGCGAGACCAACCTTAAAGTAGGTAAAATTGATTTGGACTTTCACTTACACCCTTATAACATTTAGTATTTTAGTGTTACCATAATCCATAGAAAGCTTACATTGGGGTAACAATGTCGGCTTGGCCGCTGAATCTTGGGATGACAAAAATATGTGTGTCTATGAGTATCTCTGTATAAAATTCACGACGAATAGTTGGTATCGATAAGTATTTATTACCCATTGATAGTGGATAGTATGTAAATACTCGTTTATAAAGGTGAGTATTTATTACTCATTGATAGTGGGTAGTATGTATTTTAATACTCGTTTATAAACAGGTCAGATGCGGATATCATATTTTCTATACCGACAGATACCCATTACCCGCAAAAAGTTAAAATTAAAATTAAATTTATGTTCTATTAAATTAAATTTAATTAAAATTAAAATTAAAATTAATTTTTAATTTATATTTTATTAGATTAAATTTAACTTAGATTTAATTTAGATTTAGATTTTATTTAGATTTTATTTTACATTTTTTTGTATTTTATTTAAATTTAATTTTAAAAATATATTTTTAAATATTTGCGAGTATCCACATGTACCCACAAGTATTTTTTAAATGAATATCTGCACGGGTAGCAAATGAATTTTTTTGTTGCGGATCTGGTTACAGGTAAGCACTATTTGTGCCCGACCTGACTCATTATCATCCCTAGTCGGACAGTACCGCAGACCCTAAAAAAATGTAGGGTGGGCCGAGATATTGACTCAATTGGTCCACAAAAGCCCCTATCGCATAATGTTCCAAATTAAAATATAGTCCAAATTCTTGTATGAGTGAAAATAATAAGTGTTGTATATGTTTGAATGTGCTAAAATTTAAAGAATTCATTTACATGTCAAAGTATGTATAAGATGAAAAGGTTAGATTATTAATTTATTATTTAACTCCGCAAATTCTTTGCTTAATTTTATGAACTTGTTAAAAAATTTCAATTTGTTAGAACATTAAAAATGTTATCATAAGAAATTAAAAAAAAAGAAGGGCCGTGGTTTTATTAAGACTAAGCGCTATGATATGTTTACCACCTTATTGTTGTGCAAAACCATTTTATAGTTGTTTGTATTAATTTTTATTGAAAAATTTAATTTATGTTCTAATTTAGTATTTCGTGTTCAACATAGAGTTGTTAATATATGATGCGAGAACAAAATTGGCTGTTAAACTATTTTTCTTCAGATGCATGCAGTTTATCAAGAAATTAACTATTTTTATAATGTTATTTGTAAATATAATGTTTTATATTTATAAATATATAATTTATTTGTATACACATAAGTAATATTTCAGTGTAATTAATATGATTTTAGACTCTTCTATATAACACTCATTTTGACAACCTAGTGTTATACGTAGAAAACAATGAGCCATTATTTGGATTTGTGGAAAGTGGAAGAGAAGAATAAAAGTTAAATAGGGGAGAGATGAGAAAAATAAAATTAGAGTTGTTTGATTGAATTGAAACAACAGCTTTCGGTAGAGGATAATAATAGGTTGACTAAGTCTTTTGATGCAATTGAAATTAAGGAGGTTGTGGGGGTGTGTGTGTGTGGAAGTTATAAGAGTCGAGAACTAGATGGTTTTAACTTTAGCTTCATAAAGAAATTTTGGAACATCATTAACAAATATATCTTACACGCAGTTGAACATTTCTACAAATTTGGCAACATATATAGGGGTTGCAATGCATCCTTTATTAATCTAGTGCCTAAACTGGAAAATCTGGTCACATTAGATGAATACAAACCTATTTCGATGCACATACAAATATCTAAAGTCCTATCTAATAGAATGAAAAAGGTCTTGCCTAAGATAATTGATAGGTCACAGTCTACTTTTATATCTAGAAGAGTTACTGGATAGCATCTTAATGGCTAACTAATGAGACAGTTGAAGACAAAATAAAAAAAGAAATGTGGGTTGGTAGTTAACATAGACTACAAAAGAGCATATAATTCTGTATGTTGGGAGTTTCTTTATTACATGATGGAGAGACTAGAATTTTGTAGACAATGGATAAGTTGAATTAAGAAATGTTTAAAATTTGCCACGATTTTAGTTCTAGTAAATGGTAGCCCAACTAAACAATTCAATCCAACAAGAGGGTTAAGAAAAGGGAACCCTATTGCACCCTTTTTGTTCTTAATAATGGCATAGGGCCTATTTGGAATGGTAAACCAGGCTATAAAGAAAATTTGTATATAGGCATACATATATGTAGAAGAAAATAAAGTCAAGTTTAACCTCCTATAATTTGCAAATGATACTTTATTTATATGTGAAGCAAACTGTCAGAACATCTTAGTCGTTAAAAGTATACTTAGGTGGTGTGAGATGACTTCATGACACAAAAGTTAATTTTTATAAAAGAAAAATTGGAGCCTTAAGTGTAGACAAAAATACTTTAACGAGATACTTACACGTTTTACATTGTAATACAATGCAAGTACCATTCAAATATTTAGGTATGGTTCTAAGAGGAAACTCAACAAAGCATTTTTTTTTTTTGCAACCAGTGATTACAAAAATTATAATTGTCCACATGGAAAGGTAGATACTTATCATTTGCAGGACAAATTTGTTTAATAAAATCAGTCATCACAGCCCTGCCCCTTTACTATTTTTCCCTTTTATAAAGCACCGATAGATGTTTGTAAGATTATTAAGAACCTTCAAAGAAATTTTCTCTTGAGCTGAGAACATGAGGATAGAAAGATTGCTTGGATAAGATATCCATTTGTTTAATAAAGCTCTATTAGCCAAATGGAAGTGGAGACTAGACATGGAGGAAGAAAGATTATGGAAGGATATCTTAAAATCAAAATATGGATCTTGGAGAGGTCTAAAAAGACATAATATAAAACATTATACATCAAGGTGGTGGAAAGACTTATGTGATGTATGTGATGAAGGAGAGGAAGGAAAATGGTTTAACCAAAACTTAGAGTTGAATTTCACAGGAAAAGTCTTCTAAGATGTAGTATTTTACTGGACGCACGACACTTTAGTGTTTAGTTTTGAGTAATAGGGTCAAAGAACAAAATGTTACACATGTTTTTTTGTTGATTAGAAAGCTCTCAAAATAACTTATAAACAAATTTGAATCTAACATTGGTCTGATGGGAATGAATCCAGGAACGGCCAATGACTACCAACTTAAATAAGTACTTATAAGTGAAAATTCTTAAGGTAGTAACTTTTTTTAGTTGCACTTTAAATATGTAAGAACCTTTGTTTGCTTTTAATTTTTTGATTTACACATCCGTTAGGATGTTTTTAGATTATCTAAGAAATTCAATGTATAGGGGTTGAGCACACCTACAATGACTTTGTATATATATATTTATACTCTTTGCTGATAAAAAGAAGAAGGAATGATTAGATACATATTGGACTATGTGGGATTAATAAAACGACATGTATTCGGACAAATAGGTAATTTGGGTCGATTTCGGGATGACTTAATCCTGTACAATATACATGATCTAAAATGTATTTTAAAATAAAAATATTTTAAGTTATACAATCTAAAAACTATTTTTTGAATTTGAAAACACATTTTAAAATATGTATTTCAAAAAAAAGAATATTCTAAAATACACATTTTAAAAAACATTTTTGAATCCAGAAATATGTTTTAGAAGTATATGCATTCTAAAATATATTAAAACAAAAAATTTGGATCGGGTATTCTGAAAAGTATTCGTTTCCTTCTTTTGAGTTTTCACAGGCTTCTTCTCCTTCCTCCCCCACCGATGCTTCTCCTCCCACCCCAAAACTCCCTATCTCCATTTTGTCCACCTTAAGCCAATTCATGGAGACCCAATCACACCATTCACACATACAAAACAGTGAAACTATGCGCCAGAAACATGGACAGAGGAAATAAACAATGACATTAGGAAATGGGGAAGGAAGAAGGATAAAAACTGTTCGTATAAAATGCAATTGAAGACATCTACATCAACAAAACTGGGTTTCCGTGCACTTACTCATAATCCATCATTTTCATTTTGGTTGAGGGCGCTTCATTTTGAGAAGATGAGAGAGTCCTGCAATAACGTGTAAACGACTACTCGGGACACCGGTCTTTGCCAGGGCCTTGCCATTGTGGTCAAGAAGTACAAAACAAGGAACATAGCTAACATCATAATTAAGGAGCTGCAATAGGGACATTCAAAAGCAAGTCAGCAAAAAGTAATAAAAACAAAATGGATTCTCCTAATATTAAACAAATAAATAGCATGTTCTATTATTTATATACAACATTATCCTTTAGGTATCAGAAGATAGCAAAAACACCAAAATGAAGGTAATGCAATAGCATTGAGAGCTTGAATTATTTCCAAAGGAAATTCAAGTAAATAGATTTCAAGTTCAACTTAATTTCTACGAATAGCAAGCTGAGGTATGTAAACAAAACTTCCAAGTGCCTCCTAAACTTGAAATTCTACTGTTTCCATCAAGAAAATGATAAACGCCTCAAGTATCTCAATTGAAAATGTATTTTTCTTGTTAATTAAATTCCAGATTGTTCCAAAAAACTGATGTTCCTAACCAGAACCATTCATCTCAAGTTTCACAAGGGCAGAAATGAATCACATTTCATTAAAAACTATATACACCGAAGACATATATGAAAATGGATATAGAAAATAAGGTTTTGAAATTTTAGGCTGTAATGTGATCCTAGGATGGTGTCTCTGTTTGGATAAATTTGGGCATTGCCCATTCATCAATTTTTATTAGTGTATGGTGATAATTGAGATCTCCAAGGAAGCAGCACTTGTTACAGTTGAAAGGTAAGGCTAAACATGGAAGCTGCATCAGTGCATGCTGTACATAATCCAAGACAAGATACTGGGTTAAGGCTAATTTAAGCAGCAGCAGAAGTGCAAATAAAATTTGCATGGTTTGATCGCATGTAGAGGTCATTCTGTAAGAATGAATAAAGTTACAGAGATGAAGAGTCAACAATACAATACTTCTTCAAAGGGGTATATTGGCGACAATCACATTTGAAGAAAACAAAATTGACAAACAGGTCTGCATCTTGCAGAGGTAAAAAACATGGCTTGGAGCAGGAGAAAGAGTCACAGAACGTCAACCCAATGGCTTAGTCAGGTCTGACCAAACGCGGTTCAGCAGATTTACTTGTTCATTTTTTCTGTCTCTTCTGTTATACTAAGTGACCATTATTATTCTACAACAATCCGGTAACAGAAACAAAGATAATCAATAACACTCAGAGCATCATGAACTCTTGTATGCAAAAATGTCAGTTGGATTTATCCAAGCCCAAGAAATATATACACAGAATGTTTATGCAATTTACGAAACCGAACATAAACCTTTGCTGAGATCAAGTTTGATCCCACGTGGGGATTCTCAAAGGCGAGCACAAGCCAAACAACATTCTGCTTCTGAAACCCACTAAGCAAATACAGAGTTTTTTTTTTCTTTCTTACTACTAAAGGTTTGCTGAAATCAGTAACAATCAACCAGAACTTCCTGAAGGTACTATTAAATTATATTTCTCCACCAGCCAATGATGTTTCTCAAGATAATATTTGAAGAATTAAGGCAGATCTGAAATCATTAAAAAAAGAACTGAGAAAATGGTATAAGAAAACAATCTTTATTTCAATGAAAAACCTATCTGATTGGTACAAATGAAAGACAACTTCATGATATAAACCACTGTTTCTCTCCCAATTTCCACTCCAAAATCTAAGAGTGATATCTTTTCCTTTTATTTCTTTTTATATCCAATCATCTCTAAGCTTATCTAACTAACTGATGCAATGCAACTAACACATGCTAACCCAGTTTTTATTTGGGCGCCTTAGGTTTTCGAGTAGATCATGCATTAGTTCTTTTGGAGCACAACAATGAAAATTACCAATTGATGGGATTTTTCTATAGGGGATGAACATTGAAAAATATAGTTATTCCACATGACCTACATGTTCAAACTGAATATGTAAACTTAATGAACAATGCTTTTATTTCTCAAAGTAGTATTCAATCAACAACATATGGTTTAGGTCAGTCGCATTCAGATGTTGTTCATACTTAAGAGTATACCTTTACTCTATTATCTGAGACTACAAGGGTTGGTCACCTCAGTCCCTCACTATGCAAAACATAATTCAGAGTTTAGAACGGTTTATATTACACAGAAATTAACAAACAAGCTTCTAGAATAAATAATATGGAAAACTTTTACAAGTTTAGTTTATATACGCATTTTAGTTTGTGAAAAGGTTTATTTCATTTTCATGACCTATAAAAGCACATTCAAGTTATTCACTCAAACCATAAACGATGTTTTGCAAAGTGAAAGATTAAGGAAGAATTTCATAATATACAATCTCAAAACTAATGTGGTGGCGCTTTTATGCAAAAGAAGATACCTCAGGTAGCCAATTGGGATTCTCAGCATCCGCCATGACAATATTGAGCCAGTGAGAGTTCCTGGCTTCGACTTCGGAAACAAATTTGAGCAGGGAATTACAGAGCCTGCACTTGGGTGAGTAGAATTCCACCAAAGTCGCGTCCTTGGCGCTTGCCAGAGCCGAAGCAAATGCTCTATGCTCTGCCTCTGACTGTGTGAGAGTCGTTTTCTTCTTCCAACCTGAAACAGAGTTGGCAAAGTTGAAAGCAATTATACCAAGGTTTTGGAGAGACTTCAATGGCCAAGGACCCTCGAACTTGCAGGGACTAGGGCTAGAGTTAGGGTTTGCTTCATTCCATGGCCATTTCAGGCAAAACATTTGTTTAGGTTTAGGACTGGGAACAGGAATGGAATCCATTTTGCTGCATCAGAGACTACAAACAATGTCAAATAGGAAGTAGGATAGATATGTTCAAGAAATGAAAAAATCCTTCCATAAGTATGATGAACCTTTTATAATTTTAATGTGTTTTATTCTTAATTATGAATAAAATAATAATAATAATAATAATAATAATAATAATATAGATAATGATTTAAATAAATTAATATATCTATAATAAAGAGATGTTCTTTTTTATATATATATATTTTTTTTTTATTCTAATTTTACTCTTAATTTTTATTTTAAAAATTATTTGTTATTAATTATTATTTTAAAAATTTCTTCTATCTTTATTTTGAAAACATCTTTTTTTTATCTTTTTTATCTTTTTTTATTTTATATTTAATAAGTATTTTAAAAATTAATTATGTACTTTTTATTTATCTTAATTCAAATCTTTTTTAAAATTTAGAACACACAGGCGGTGCTGTATTTTCACTGATGTCCAAGAATATTTATTCAATAAATATTATAAATAATAAATATATGAATATAATAATTGATGTATCTCAAATGAAATATTTTAATTTATAATATTACTTTAAAATGTTAATAAGAAAATTTTAAAAGTAAATAAATATTTGTTAATATAAAATTATTTTTATATACTTTAATTCTAGAAACCTGACACTTCAGAATACTAGTTACTAGTTGAATGAATATAAAATATATATATATATATATATATATATATATATATATATATATATATATATATACTTCGGACTAAAAAATGATTATTAGATATTCATTAACTCGAATCAAGAAAAATAGAAAATATTTAATGATAATTTAATTTATTGAAGTTTCATATTTATACATGTTCTAGAATCAATTTAAAGCATTTAATGGTAAAATAAAATATTGTATTATTTATTTTAATAATTCTTGAAAGTAGAATGGAAGTAAGAGTAATGTTTTAGGGTTTTATTAACAAAAATAATTTGAATATGTTTTTAACTTGTTGAGTTAAAGATTAAACAATATGAAATTAAGAAGTATTTACAACAAGATGCGGCTTTAACCTATAAGGATCATATACATGAAATAAGAATATGAATTTGAAATTTGAGCACAGTAACAAGTATATAAGTAGATTTTTTAGAAACTTTACCGAATGTGAAATTAATTTATAAAGTTATTAAAGTGTGAATTTTACTTTTAAGAATAGTAATATATACATGTAATTAGAAAATGAATCAAACATGAAAAAAGAAAAAAAAAACAATATAAATTGATAAAGAAGAAAAATAAAGAGAAAAAAAACTTATAAATTAACTTAAGAAATTAGTCTCACTTACGAATGTTTTAAGATAAGTGTTGCACTGAGTGGTTTATAATCCAAGTTAAGATTAAAGTAAAATATAATTCTTTAATTTTCAAAAATATTATAGAAATACTTTACTGTTTTAAACCCTCTTTCAATATCATGAAAAAATTCATTAGAAGAAGAACTAAGAGTTATTACCTAATCATATGTACCACTCCAACTATACCTACCAGCAAACTCAAATGTGTATCTAGAATGAAATGAAAATATAATCTTAGTCTTTTAAAAGTTTACAATTTGAACAGGAAAAAAAGTTAAAATTTAAAATTCAAATAAAAGAAAATAAGTAATTCTCCTGTTAATCTAAAATTATAAACGTTGTTTCTTCTTATGTTTGGTGATACTTTCTTTATTTCTTTCACCTGTGCCTTTTCTTTTTTATTATTATTTATCCTTAATGCATGAGCTCGACTAAAAATTACTAAATTAGTTGTTCCCAATTGAACTTCAGTTCTTCCTCACTTTATTTTTTATTATTCACTATTTGAGTTTAATATGCTCGATTATAAAAAGTACTAATTATACTTATTTTTTCATCAAAGTAAAATTGTAGTTTTTAAAATTTATCCTCAAGTTATTCTATTTTATAAATTTATTTAATTAATTTACATAATAACATCTTTATAAAGAAATTCATAAATATAACGTCATTCTATTTCACAAATATTTATTTATTTTAATTTGTTTAAAAACTTCTTTACCCACAAATTCATAAAAATAATATATTTTATGTTATTTCAATATTGAAGAATATTAATGCGTACCTTAATTAATGCATTAATTTATTAATATATAATTAACTTTGTGCTGAACTTGTACACACCTTTGATCTATTTGAAATAAATTAATATTTACTTATTAAATTAAAAAACTTAATGAAATCAAATAAATAATTAATTTTAAGTAAATATTATTATATTATTTAAGACTTAAAATATAAATACTATAAAAATAAATAAATAATTAATCAATATTTTTATTAAAAGAATTATTTCAGTTTTAAAATTATTAAATAATAATAACACAAAATAACAAATGTTGCTATTAAACTAAGTTGGTGATTCATATTTAACATACAAGTGTCAACAACTACATATGTACTGTTGTCTTTGACAATTTATTATTAAATTACATTACACTCTAAACAATTTAATCATTAAACCGGGTAATTCGTGGTCTCTTAGATGATTGTCATCCCTGGAATTTTTCACATACCTACCTCTATCACCATTATCTAATCTGCTGGAATGCTGTTTGGTGACATTTTTTGTCTTTCAAAATTGAGATAAAGGGTATCCATAATTCAGCAGTAAAAGCAGATAAATATAACAGCAAGCAACAAGAAAAAGGCTAATTCTTCTCTTGTATCATAATTCATAAGCTTAAACATAAACATAATGGTTTACAGTTTGCAATTTGTACTATGCAACCCTCCTAAGCTCCCTATCAACCACTTAATCAAGTTCAAAATTCAAATCCTCCTAAGCTTCCTATTACCCACTAAAAAGTTCAAAATTCAATTTGCTACTTATTAGTCTCAGAGAAAGTGCATACAATACATGGATTTCACTGGTTTATGCACTATACAAGCCATATACACAACTATAGTTAATTACAAGAACTGATTCCACTAATTTAGTTTTATACATATTTTAATCAATATGCTAATGGAACCTGAACTTCACTACATAAAAAAAAAAATCATCTATTGCAGAACAATCGTAATAAAGTTCTTTGGTCTAGGAATAAAAGCTAAAGAAATTTAGCGCTTTATCAAAAGGATATTATGCAACAAAAAGAAACAAACATTATCCAAAAGCTATGCTATTCACAAACTAATCTCCAAATCATTAATTTGGTTAATAGGTTCCAGAATTTCTACCAGGAAGCTGAAAAGAGTAAGACCCACAACAAAATGAGTTTGGTCTCAAAAAGATAACAACAGTTAACAACATCACCTAAAAGAAAATATAGCTAAATATCGGAAGTCGAGACTGGTCCCAGATAATCTCCTTCCAAACTGACCAATGCTTGAAATTCCCTATCAGCTTCCATCCACTTAGTGCCTATCACTGAAAAGCGGACTGTGACATCTTTTCCAATTTTTGACAATTTGTCATTCATGAAGCATGCGTTTTCACCAGGAACATATTCGTAATCAGGCATCTTCAAATGCGAGAGATAGACATTCTCAATTGGACCACATCTCATGAAAACTCCATGCTTTAGAACCTTGTGGACAACACCCTCCAATATCTCTCCCCTAAAGATCTTGAAGGTAATGGCATTAAAAACAACAGGGAAGAGCACATCCCCAGTATGCTGTCTGACCTTTCCTTCCCCTATTTTCTCCAGCGTGGTCACAGCAAGAAAGTATCCCAGATCTTTGGTTGCTTTCTTCATAGCAAAGTCACCCAGCAGGCGGATGATGATTGCCCTCTGAAGCATCAGACCCTGTTGTTGCAGATTTTCTGGAGCAATGATGACATTCCAAGACAGCTGAACTTTGAGAAACATTGTTTATTTCTTCCTAGTTCTTCTGTCATCGAATAAAAAAAAAATTAGTACCTCATTCAAATTTCAAAAGCACAAGTATTTTTCAACTTAAGTTAGCAGTACATTGTAACAATTAAGTTGATGGGTACTAAAATTTGATCTTCCGAGACCAGTGTTAATGTCACCAAAGTCACTCTGTACTAGGAAATCAGGGTTGTGACACTAACAATCATTCATACATAGATCAACATATAACTTTTCCAGTTTACAACTTCTCAAATACAGACACATATTCTTACTCACTTCATAATATGTTGCTAGACACAACATTTTATAATTTTCATACAAATTTTATCCAGTAAGGTACATAACCAGATTTTATCTGCTTTAAATATATATTATCAGAGCTGTTAACTTGTAACCACAACTACAGCTTCAATAATGAGGATACAGTGACTCGAGGAGAAGTGAACTGGGATCCAAATAATTACCATATGCAGTGTTGCTGGAAGCTCTCTTAGTGCACAAAAACACATCCTTGATGTAATTCAGTGAAGTTCAGGACTAATCTAAGAGATTTTCCAATAACTAAAGAAATACTTAGCACGATTCTACTACTGCTATAACTAATGTTATTTTTAAGGAATATTTGATCAGAGAGAATAATATTTCGAAGATCAAAATGATGGCTTACTAAAACAAAATATGCTGTCTACATGACACACACTATCAAGAATACAGTTGAATTGTGACATGTCTCAGTTTTATTGCTAACTACAACAATTTGCATCTGCAAAGTTGAAAGTTGAGACGACAACAGACTTGAGTGTTTATTTGCCTTTTCTTCTTCTTTCTAACCACAACCATTTACAAGAGATGACTTCCCAAAAACCCTTGTCATCGAAGGGTTTAACCCTTAATGTTTTTGCACCCACATATTTAAATTAAAAGACCCAACAAATACCAAAACTCTTCCTAAATTCCTAGCTACTCCAAAAAATTTAAAACAAACCTAATTTCCCACAACTTAGGTTTTCCTATATTTTGAAGATAGCAAAAATTTAAGAGGATGAAGCAAAACACCATTAAACTAATTAATCACCTCAAAGATTCAGATCCTAGCCATAAAACACCCCATAACTAAACTCACACTCAAAAACTCTCTACACCCAACAAATCTCAAGCCATGCATGACTCCATAGAGGAAGAGATAGAGATTTAAGAAAGAATGGTGAAGAAGGAACTTACCCAAGACAAAAACTCTCGTTTGATACTCTGCACTATCTCTTAGCTTGTAAGAGACAAAGGTGTTGTAAGTTTGGGAGTAGGAGAGGAGGAAGGAGAATTGAAGCGGGATGAAGATGGTTGTTTTTGTTAAAGAAACATGAAAATTTCAAATCCCTATTTGCACCCAAATTACTAAGTCCCTCTTTTATGCCCAATTTCTACCACAGCCAGTCAAAGGTCAAACTTTATACTTGACACACCATCTAAAAATTACTATTTTCACCTATATATATATATATATATATATATATATATATATATATATAATTGTTTAGTTATACAATTTTATTTATATATTAATACATTTTATTATTTAAGTTAAACTGTATTATTTTTATAATTAATAATTATTTTTATTTTTAAACCGTAACGTTTTAACTTTGTATTTTGTTCATGTGAATTTATAATTTGATAGGATGTTCTCACTTTTGTGCATAAACTAAAGTAATTATAATTTAATTTAAATTAAATAAAAAAGTTATTTATTATTTTTTAACATGATTTAAAACGGTAAAAAAGATATAATTTTAAATTTAATATGTTAAAAATAGAAGACAATACATATTTCAAAAAATAATTTTAAAATTTTCAATTAATTTAAAATTTTTAAAAATATATATTTGAGAAGAATGAAAAGTTACAAGATCATCTAACATTTTCTTGATAAACGATACAATTAAAAAAATAAACAAAGAAGATAAAAATAAAGTAAAGAAGAAATTAAAATATTATTTTTGAATTGGTGAAATTAAAAAAGAAATACGAAGTAAAATAAAATGGTTAATTAATTTATTTATTTTTTAAGAAGCTTTGAACGGATGAAAAGGCATAACTATAATGGAATCACTCATCATCAGCTCTCCACAAAAATAAATAAATTACATGTTTTTCTCAATCATATTTATCATATTTAATAACATTTCAAAACTTGAAGTAGACATCTTAGTTCTAAATTGTGAAAATGCATTAACAAAACATGTGTCTGAAAAACAGATATCCGAATATTTCCAAAATTGATCCGAACATAAGCTATTTTTTTTTATCAAAGTGATAAATAAAAGTGGGAGAGTGAAAAAAGAAAAAGAAAACAACAAGAAAAGTAAAGGTATAATAATTTGAATTAGTATAAATAAAGTACAAATGTTTTTAAATGCATATAATTGATTTGGTTAGAATGAAGAAAAAGGTGTAAGTATTTATTTACAAAATTTAAATTACTCTTGTACCCTTTTTTTGTAAATTTAAATATGCATTACACAAATGTGATTTTTTTTTAAACTTACATCTTATAAAAAATAGTCTACATAATCAATTATACTAAAAACATAATCATTTATGACTTATGCATGAATAATTTTAATCTTATATAATTAAATATAATTAATTATATAACTACACTTATGCAACATCTATAATGTAAGTTTTGATTATTAAATAATCCAAATTTAAATAATCTATTTCAATATTATACCGTTGAAGTTTCTTTGAACTCTCACCATCTGATTATCATATGAGTCAGATATTAGTAGAGGTAGGATAGTTTCATATCACAAGTCTACTTCAATATATTTGGACTCATCCTATATTAGCATTTTCCATTGGAAATAACTAAATTGACAACCCAACAACACTAAAAAAATTTATACACGTACATGCATTGTCAAACATATGGTAATTCATAATCACACAAGAAGTATACAAGAAAAACTATTTAAAAATATGCAACTCCTTCTTTTATACAAGATAAATGTCACAAGTAAATTTACCTTACTATATCAAAGTCATTCAAGCAAAGAGACCCACAAGAACCATTGAATCATACAATTTACAAAAGTCATATTCCTTTCCCAAAATTTCTATTATAACAACTTTTCCAACATTAGTTCTACAAATTTTATAATAGCAACATCTCATCCACTAATTTCACTCACACTTAATAATTACAAATCACAAATCAAATTCTTTTTCTCTTACAACAATCTTAACTTTCTTCACACAAAAAGAAAATCATCACCACTGCAAACATCATTCATTAATTATAATTTCGTTTCTCTTGGAAGATTTTGTAAGCTTTATCAACATTCACACACCAAAATCAAGCTCTATTTTATACTTCAACAGTAAAGCATTAAATTTGCAAAGAAAATAACTTCCTTTACCTTATAGTCTTGACCTAGCATTGATGGTTTCTAGCTAAACAGCTCCACACATTAAAACACTTCATCTACACAACAAAAGGCCCGAATGACGATCAAGACACAACATTAGGGTCTTAACCAAAGAAAATTACGAATGAAAGCAACATGCAAAGTAAAAGGAAGCTTGGATGTAAGAGAAAATAGATCGTTACATGTAAAGAATGCGCAAAATTTTGAACTCATCGTCAAGAGAAATTGAATGGGGCTTTTGTTAGAGCTCTTTTTACATATCACTCTAGAGTAGTAAATCTTCAAAAAGGACTACAATTGAATCATAATTTTATAGTAGGAAAAAAAGATTTTTCTTGAGAGAGAAAATAGGACTAGAGAGAAGAAGAAGGGACTTTATGAGAGATAATGAGTTACAATTTGGGATTCTCACATAAATTATATATGTCCATGAATATAAATATGGTGAGGATTTATAATTAATAATAATAATTTAAAAGAAAAAAAAACATAAATATTGTTTAAAGTTCATATATATATTTATGTTGTTTGAAACAAATTGTATACAAAGAATTTGTACTTAGTGTACAATAACATGAAATAGTTATATAAATGTTTAATTACTCGGATGGTACCCACTTTGGTACAAATGTGTCAATCTGGTACCCGCTTTTAAAAAAGTGTCAATTGCATCTCAACTTTTGAAAAAGTGCTTCAATTAGGTCCCTTTCAGACGGAGTTGACTAACGTCATTAGTCAACGTGCCACGTGTCAGTTTTTGATTTTTTTTTTGTATTTTTTGAAAAAAAAAATGCCATGTGTCAGGTCTATGTATGTGACACGTGGCATTGTTAGTGCCACGTGGCATTGCAATGCCACGTGCCAGTGTCATTATCATATGTCATTGTGTTGATTTCGATTTAGTCCTCATATATGTCCTTTTGTTTCAATTTGGTACCCACTTATGTATATCTGATTCAATCTTGACCTATTTTTTTTTTAATAATCAAAATCCATTTTTTATAAAATTAAAAGTAATTAAACATAAAATTTTTACAAAAATTAAGTATTTGATATTTACATTAAAATTTAGTGGTAAAAGTCATTTTATTAAGTCATTTTTAATAAATAAAAAATTAGTATAACATTCAAACAAATAGAAATTTTGGTTTAAAATTAGTAAGAGACAATATTGTTCTATTTTGGGTTAAAAAAATAATAATTAACAAAACATGAGTACTTAATAAAAACAATAATTAATAAAGTAATATGTTAAAAAGTCATTTTTAATAAAAAATATTAGTAAAACATTTTATACAAATAATATTTATACTTAATTAGTTTTAATCTTAAAAAAATGAATTACAAATATATTTTACTTATTAAAAAAATTGGGACAAAATTGAATCAGATATACATAAGTGGGTACCAAATTGAAACAAAAAGACATATATAAGGACTAAATCAAAATCAACACAATGGTATCTGATAGTGACACTGACACGTGACATTACAATGTCACGTGGCACTGACAATGTCACGTGTCACACTCAGAGACCTGACACGTGGCATTTTTAAATTTTTTTAAATTTAAAAAAAAAGTTCAAAAAATTAAAAAAATAAAAAAAAACCACAGACTAACACGTGGCACATTGACTAACGGCGTTGTATATATATATTAACGTGTAAAGCACACAGTTACACATACCTTTGAAGATTAATGTAACACGTTGTAAAATGATGAAAATAAAGTTCCTGCAATTTAATAAGAAGTACTATGATTCTGTCATTTTTGGAAGAGGCGCAGCACCTCAAAATGTGGGTGCAAATGGAAACAAAAGATAATCCACGTTGGTGTTTAAATAAAGATGGAAGGTGTGTAAGTTGCTTAATTTGCAAGTGCTTGGAGCAAATAAACATGCCACTAAAAATTCCAATAGTTCACAGAGGCAAAGGAACAAATAATTTACGCCAATTAGTTTTATGGGCTCAGCCCACCCTAGTCATTTTATTCCAACTCAATTCACACAGGGCTTTAGAAAAGTCCCAGTTGAGTGGGAAAAAAAATAAAACTTATTTCTAAAGTGGTTCAGGATCAGCCCATAAGTTAGGAGTTCAAATTATAGCTCTAGGACCGGAAAAAGCAAAAACAAGTTTCATTACGTTTTCAATATATATATATCATCCCATATTTAATGATATAAAATTTATTTATTATCTTCAATTTTAGTGGGAAACAAATATATACTTGTAATTATTGTTTCAATATCAAATAATTAATTTAAAAAAAAAAACAAAATTATAATAAAAATAATATTATAAAATAACCAATATCAAAAAGACATATTCTCATTTACTTAATATAAAATATTTAAAAATCAATTATAATAATATAAATTTCAAATACAATAATAATTAGATAAATGCAAAAGAGTAATGTATAATATCACACAATTATACATAAATAAAATCTCATCAAAATCAAAATAAATTATAAAAAAGACACGATAAAAATATTTTAAACGTCTCTTTGTTTCTTTTCTCTCAATTCTAGTGAGATTTTTTTTTATATACTAGTAAGTATTATAGTTAAATCAGAGATGTCAAAATGGGTTCTAACCTATATGTCAACCTGACTCACCATGGGTTAGAGTCGGGTTGGATTGAAAAAAATTCAATTTTTTTAAAAGTAAGTTGAACTCAACTTAGCTTACTTAACCCACGAGTTAAATGGGTTCGAGCTAGGTTGAAGGTGAGTTGACCCACTTAAAGCACAAACTTTTTTTTATAATTTTTTATATATTTTTTATAATTATTTACTACTCCAAATTATATAGGTTCACAATTTCATATTTTTAAATACTATAATATTGCTCAATAATATTTTAATAGTTTTAATGTTTAATTAATTTGATTGTTAAGTTATATATTGATACTTTAATCTTTAATTATAATTTTTATAGTAAATTACTAAGCACTGTCTTTTAAACAAAATTTTCTAAATTAGCATGACAAAAATATGTAATTTTTTCATTTATATTTTGTTGAATAGCATGACAGAAAATGTGTAATATTAGTCATGTTTTCTTGGACTACATGGATACTTTCTTGAAAAAAAATTCATCATATATTGGTGGTGAACATGATGAAGATGTTGGTTCTTGATTTTACTGTGATTGTCATCTCATGTGTTGCTTAAAAACTTATTTAAATATTTGAATACTTAAAAATTAATAAATAAAAAAAATTGTGTAGGTTGGTGAGTCAACCCACTTAACCCACCAACTTGTTGTGGGTTGAGACGGATTGCAAAATTTCTGACTCACCATAAAGTGAATCGGGTTAGATTCACTCATTTTTAACTTGACTCGTGGTGAACCAACCCGTGTGAGTCTAGTTAACTCACTTTGACATGTTTAAAAATCACACAAAAATATATATTAAATTAATAATAATTCAAAATTAAACATATATTCTCATTTTTTTTAACTTGAATCTATGTTAAATGGTGAAAACAATCTTTATCACAATAATGTTAGAATATTAAATTATAGTCAATCAAATCTCTTTATATACCGCAATAGTAAAAATATATCATAAGTTAGAGAAAAAATGATTATAAAAAAATTTATAAAAAAATGTATTTTACACTGTAATATATGTTTAATAAATATATATCACTAAGCGAAATCGCAGAAACAAGTAAATGTATAATTAAAAGTATAATAAAATGAAAAATATCTTAGAAAAAAAATTCAAATATCAAATTAGTTAAATCATTGAAAAATAATATAAATTGTTTTAGCGAAAGGTTTCTTAAATGAAACAAAAGGATAAAAAAATAAAAAAGATAAATTTTTATATTATCTAATATATGATTACCTAATTCAAAATAATATTCAATAAATTAAATATTAAGAAGAAGTAAAAATAAATAAATATGAGACCTAAAATCTATTTGATTATTTGAATTAATAATATATAATTTGAACATACAGAAAAAAAAGTGTAATTAAGTTGTGATAAGGAAAAAAAATACTGTGTAGATGAATTTGGTAGATATAAAACAAGTCAAACAGTTAAAAAATAATAAAAAAATATATACTTAATAAAATAAATTTTCTCAATTATTTAATAAAAATATGAATTTTAATAAAATAAATTTTCTCGATTATTTAATAAAAATATGAATATTTCAATAAATTTAAACGAGTGAATAATAGATATTAAAACATGTATGAAAATAAGACAAAAGGATATTTATTTGTCTATTATTCTGGTACCAATTAAAAAAAATCAAATATCGTCTATAATTAAATCCATATCCGTCACAAAAATTCTCTACCAAAGGAAATAGCTATATAAAGCAATTTACTTGTAAGTAAACTGCATAATAAAAAATTAGTGACACGTCTTATACAAAAGAAGTAGTTACAAAGAAGAAAAACATTTTTTTATTGGTATAACACTAACAAACAGATAAAAAAAATAATTTTGAATCTCCACATAAAAGTAAAGAAATTAAAAAAAAAATCAGTTATTGAAATTTTGAAAAAAAGAGGAAACATTATAAAACATTATTATTAATTGAATATAAAATTAGACAATAACTTCATGTTTATATGATTATTTTTGGATTACTGACTCAAAATTTGTACATACTCAAAATCAAACTTACCAAATTTATACATAAAGAAAGTGAAATTAGAGGATACCGACAGCATGGTATAGCTTTTTCTTCAAGAAGCAACTCAAGATCCATTTACCAAATCATTTCAACATGCTTTAATAAGATGATTATGATTTCACATTGGCTACGAATCTCTCACAATTCTAGCCATTGAGTACTCTTTAACTTTGTGACATTACAATATAGCAAGTTAGTCCTATTATATGTTTGGTAATGTGATGTATATTTTTCACAAAGATTAACAACTACACAGAATATACGAAAGAAACAAAGTAGAAAAGCAAGAAACAAACTTAAAGAACACTGAATAACGTTAAAGAAAAACTTGTTATAGAAATATTAATGTTTGACCGACTTATAACAAAGAGAGAGAAAGTTGATGAGAAAGAAACAAAAATAAATCTTGCATGTAACGTTTAAGCTTTTATTTCCAACTCTCATGTCTGTAACCGTTATTGTTTTTGGCAAAGCATTCTCTTTGTCTATGCTTCTATTTTGTATGGGACCATTGGTACCTTTACTTTTTTACCCCTGCTATGCTTTCTACTAATATTCTTGGTAACCAATTGATCCAAAAGTTCTGTTAGGTAGATAGCTAGGTTGGATAAAAGCATTTCCTTTTTCTAAATTTTTAATTGAATTTTTTTCAGTAATTTTTTTGGTCTTATTTCCATGTCTCTAATTTTTATTTTTTTTTTAATTTTCAAAGTAGTAATGACTAAAATTGAATGACATTAGAAACCGTCAGAAGATACGCCAAAAAAAGTAATTTTAAATTCATTGAAGGAATTAAGAAAAACAATTTGTCAGATTAAAACCTAATTTGATTTCTTTTAAATAAATAAAAAAATACACTCAAAAGAATATCGTCTTCCTCAATTTTCTAATTGAATTTATAAAAGAAAAAATTGTCGAGAGATAAATGAAATTCACTTAGTTATACATCTGAAAAATACATAAAATTATTTTAAATCCTACATATAAAATATGTCTATAATTTAAATTAAATTTAATCTTCAATATTTAAACTTGTCAAAGTTTTAGATATGTTCTAGTTAAAAGTAGCTCAATACATTTTATGGACTTCGACTAGTTTTTTCTGTACTCTCGTCGTAAGTAGCTTATTTCTTTTTTTGGGCTAAGATTCTAGGTAATTTTATTAAATGAAATATAAATAATTAGCATATCAACCCCAATACTCGGTCCCTTGTTAGATCAATAGGAGTTTGAACTAACTAACAATATAACATCCAATAAAAATTCACCATAAGAAATTAATATATAAACTAATAATTTAAAAAGGATTTTTTTAACGAACCTAATTAGTTATTAGACTTTTAACTATGTTATTCTTTGCAACGCATGATATTATTGTATTAGACTTTGTGACCATGTTATTCTTTAAAACCTATGATATTTTGTTGTTAAGAATAAAAGAGGATATAGATCCACTTAATAAATAGAATTTTCATTATTATTTCATATTACCGAAGTACAAGAAAACTTTTAAATAATAATTTAGTGATTAAAAATATTCAAATTCTTAGTTAAAGATCGATTAATTTTGTAATTAAAACCTTAGTAGTTAATCTAAGTAACTTATTTATAATAAAAATTATTTTAGTTACTAATTTAGATATCAATTATAATTTTTAAAAATTATTTTAGTTATCAATAATTTTTAATTTATAAATTAGTGTTTAAATTAGTCTTTATAATAACTAATTATTTTTTATAACTAAAATTTATTTCTTGTAATGATTTGATTATAATAAATACAATTACTTTAATATTTCATCACATAATTAATTTATTTTATTTGGAGTTTCATTTTAAAGATGTATAACATTAAATTTTGCAATAATTGATGCCATATAATTGATGTTACAGAAATAAAGTTATACTTCTGATAAAATAATTGTAAAAATAATTAAAAAATATATTTATATTTTTAAACTATATTTTAGAATTTTCCTATCCAACCTAATATTTTATATTCTTTTCCAATTTATATTTTTCTAATAGTTATATGCTGATTCCTGTAAAAAAAACATAACTATGTATCAATATTTTTTTCACCATTTTTGTTTATGATGAGAATGATAATAGCTATCACAAAAAGAAACATATAGCGAAATAATAAATTTGTAATCTATAGTTTGCTATGAAAAGTGTTATAAAATTTTTAAAATGACGAGTATAAATCAAACAACATTGTTCCCTGTAAAAATCACATGTGAACTAATAAGAATGTCACATAAACACCTTATACATTCTTGAATACGTACTTTTTTTTTTTTTTATCGGAAGTAAGCAACAATATAAAATGGACATAACATCTTATCATAGCTGGAAATATATAACACTTTTCTTTTTTGGCATATCATCGTGTATCTTTCCCAAAAGCAAAAGTTTGGCCGTATTAACTTGAGACACAAGAAAAATAAATAAATTCCCTGCGGTTTCTACAAAATCCCAATTATATCCTTAGTCTTGTGATCTCACTTTTAATCGAGATAGCTTCAGAAAGCTGCAGGGACATGTTGTGAACTTCACATTGCTGCAGCATGCTTCACGTTTAGAAACCACCGTATCATAAGCTACTTTACATATTATTCTGTCTCTCTGTCTCTGTTTCTGTCCCTTTTCTTTTCTTTTCTTGAGTTGAGATATCTCTGTGCTTAAGCAACTGTGCTAAGTTTAAACTCACACGCACTCCACCTTATATATAAGTTGAGCATCATCACCACCAATGCCAGGGCAAAGCATAATTTGCTTTCAAATACAAACCAACACAAGAGGATACTACTCTCACATTGAATCACCATGGCATTGTCTAATGGAACTTCAACTACCGCTTTGATTCCTCAAAGCGGCACGGCTTCCATCCAACATCGTGCCTCTTTGCCCAATCCATTTGATCTTACTGACGATCAGATCCTCGACATTGTTTATCTAGCCCACCTCAATGACGATGAAATTTGCGACACAGACAATCTTTACAACCTTGTCTCCAACATTGTCCTTCGGGTAATTCCCATCCATTTTGTCGACCATTTTTTATTTCTAACGTTCATCATGTTCAGTTTTTTCGATAATACAAATAGCGTCGTTGATTGATTATTACAAATCTTTTAATTTAATGTCCCTTATGTTTTTTTAGAACATAATGCACTGTAGGAAGTTGTACAAAATAGTAATATAGATGAAGCAGCTAACTTTCAAATTTCTAATTGTTTTACAGAGTCAATCTCTGATTTCCGCAAGCAGTTTAAAACCAGAATTCGTTACACTGAAGCTGATTTCTTGCCAGGTTAACTTCTATGCATATGTTATGTTGGATCATCTAAATCTAATAGGTGTGGTTAGCATTTAATTTGACACTTACATACAAGCGGTGACACAGATGATATCCACACGTGCTGCTGCGCACTGCGTACACCAGACAACAATGTGGATACTTCAACATCTGAAATGTTACTCCTGGGATGCGAAAGCGCTGATAGCAATAGCTGCTCTGTCTTTGGAGTACGGGAGTTTCGTGCACCTTTCTCAGTTTCAAACAAACGATGTGCTTGTAAACTCGTTGAGACAGCTGAATCAAGTTCAGAGCAGGAATGTGTCTGCTGTTGCCGAACTTGTCTCGTACACAGTAACAGTGTTTCAGCAAATCAAAGAGTGGGCAAGGTATGCTGCTGATGGTTATGATCCAGAAGACGTACCTGACTTGACAGAAGCCTTTCAAGCCATCCTTGTTGTTGTATACTGGACAATTGCTGCCACTGTTTCTTCCACAGGCAACCTTGTCGGTGTATCGTAAGTTTTCATCTTTTCATCTCATATCCAAGTTTTTAACTCGAGACTCGAACTGAAAAACATTGATCTTATTATATAACTTATATTGTTTGTTTTTATCAGGAGCTATAAGTTATCAGAATACAGATTCAGGCTTTCCGCTGCTGTTGAAAAATTGACAACACATCTTGGAAATTGCAGTGTGCAAATAGGTTGATAAATTATTTGTTTCCGGTTCTTTAAATCCCTTGGAGTTTGGAGACTGATTAAGGTTGTTATAACGGTATAGATAAGAGTTTGTCTTTATTTGTTCAGGCAATGTACGAGATTACGTTATCATCAGGAACATCTATGACAGGCCTAAAGATATTGTAGACTTTTTGAAGGCTCTGATCTACCCTCAACAAAAGGGGCCGGAGAATCCCAAGATATTTCAAGGGAGCAACCTAGTTACAAAGGTTAGTTCGTTACTTTTGCTGCAATAAAAGTATTAACTGGGTTTTGTTGCAATCTAATTATGGATGGAGAGAGACCTAGTTGAGTGATTTATGTTGTGTTTTTTATTTTTTTATGCCACAAACAGGGCATTGAAGTGTTCAGGCTGAAACACGTGTTGCTCTTCATATCGGGTTTAGACAGCGTTGAAGATGAGATTTCGCTTTTGAATTCAATGTACGACAGACTGCAAGAGGATCCAAAAGAAGCGAAAGGTTTCAAGAAAGAAGATTTTAAGATTTTGTGGATCCCCATTGTGGAGGAGTGGAACGAGGGAAGTAGGGAACACTTCAAAGCTTTGAAGAGTGGCATCAAATTTTACGCGGTGGAATACTTCAATGAGTTACCAGGGTTGAAGATAATAAAAGATAGAGAAAGGTTGAATTTTGAGATCCAGCCAATTGCACCGTTGTTGAGCCCGAGAGGTGCCATTATGAATGAAAACGCCCTGGAAGTGATCTTTGAATGGGGGATAGAGGCCTTCCCTTTCAGAAAAATTGATGGTGAAGAACTCACTCTAAAATGGAAGTGGCTTTGGGATTTAATCTTAAAAGCAACACCTGGACTGCAGGTACACTACATTTTTCATTTTGTCAGTAAAATGGGATTAAAGAAGCATTTGTTGTAATTAAGTTTACTATGTGAATCAGGTTAAGGAGAACAGATACATATTTATCTATGGAGGTAGCAACAGTGCATGGATCCAAAACTTCACACACGAACTGTCAAGGATAAAAATGAACGAGAGCATCCAGCGTGCGGATATTATAATAGAGTACTATCAACTGGGGAAGGGGAAGAGTGAACCCAACAACAGTGTTCCGAGTTTCTGGATTGGCGTGGAAAGGAAGAAGCAAAACAAGAAACACCAAGAGGCTGTGGACTGCGAGATTCAAAAAATTGTGAAGTGCTTATTCTGCCTGAAACGAGACCCACAAGGATGGGCCATTCTGAGCAAAGGGCATAACATTAAGCACCTTTGTCATGGGCAGGCTGTATACCAGACAGTGGCGGAGTTTCAAAACTGGAAAGGGAAAGTGTTTGAGAGAGAAGGATTTGACATTGCATTCAAGGAGTACTACGATGCGAAGGAAAAAGAAATATCTGCCATTCAACCATGCGAGGATTACACTTCAACTTCAAGTGTCATAGCCACCATCACATGCCCCAACCCCACGTGTGGCCGTGTCATGGAGGTGTCTTCTGTTAACTACAAGTGCTGCCATCGTGATGATGCTTTGAATTGTTGAATTTCAACTGGACGAAGAAGAAGAAGTGTCTCGGTTTCGTTTTTCTTCTTTCTTCATCTTTGAAGTTCTGCTCCCATTTTGCTTTGCTTACTATGCATCGTGTGATATACTATACTATACTATAGGCCCACCTGGTTTACCCCTTTAATGGGCAGACAAAGCCAGAATAAGACTTTCTCTTTTCTTTGTCCATCTGTAGTCGCATTTCTTTTTTGAATAAAGTTATGAATTACGCATCTGCACATGTATTTCGTATTATCCAGATTTACATTTCTATTTAATTTGTTCCTTGTTATTTTTCGGTGTTTATAAAGGATAATGTATTTTAATTGTTTTTTTTTAATTATTTTTAAATTATCGTATTATATCATTAAAAAAATTAAAATAAATAATTAAAAAATAATTGAAGTAATAGGTTAAAAATAAATTAAAATATTATTATCTTTTCGCAAAATATTAGATCCAATGCTTAATTTATACTGGTTTTAGTTTTTTATTGATGGAAAAAACTAACTAGATTGGTTGGAAATACAACTAGACTAAATTGAATGGAGAAAAATTCTCACTTAAGTTCGGGTAATATGTTTCAGTGAAAATATATCTCTTAAGTGACAAAACTAGCACTTAAATTATATTATTTCATTAGAAAGAAAGTAAATATTGAAATTCTCTCCCAAACATTGAACCTTGCACTTAAAGCAATGAGACTAATTATTCATGCTACAAACTTCTTCTAATCACAAGCTCTCATCGCAAGAGACTTCACATCATTTGAACGAAATGAGTATTTAAAAATAGATAATTGTTTCATTTTTAGCTTAAATAATGGTTTGGTTCTAATTTTTGTTCGATTTTTTTAACGTGATCCTACTTTTTTTTTAATTTGATCATAATATTCGTCAATTTTATTTAATTTGGTCATTTTTGTTAACATCATTAAAATAGTTAACGGAATGTGAACAGTAACTAACACATGTCATTTTGTGATTTTTTAATTTTTTAATTTTTAAAAAAATATACACGTGTCAAACTCATATCATGCCACATGTCATTTTGTGATTTTTAATTTTTTTATTTTTTTTTAAATTTAACTTTTTAAAATTTATTTCTTTATTTAAAAAAAAATCATGTGTCAAACCAATATCATGCCACGTGTCAGAGTCAGTTTTCAATTTGGTCCTAATATTCGTTATTTGTTTTCAATTTGGTCCTAATTTTTTTTTAAAAATTTAACATTTTTGTTTCTCTCCAAATTGAGACAAAATATAATTTGTATATAAATGTTATATGGATGTTCTTATTAAAATGCATATTTTTATTAAATATTTTTAATTTATAATTAGAGTTGGTTTAAAATTAAATATTTTTAACCTCTTAAAATTTTAAATTAATGGTATTATTACTTTTTTCGTTTTAATTTTAAACTAACTATAATTCTAAATTAAAAATATTTAATAAAAATATACATTTTAATAAGAATATCCATATAACATTTATATATAAATTAAATTTTGTCTCAGTTTGGAGAGGAAAAAAAATGCTAAATTTTAAAAAAAACATTAGGACCAAATTGAAAACAAATAGCGAATATTAGGACCAAATTGAATATTAAAAATTGACCTTGACACGTGGCATGATATTGGCTTGACACGTGGAATTTTTTTTAATTAAAAGAATATTAAAAAATCACAAAATGACACATGACATGATATGAGCTTGACACGTGTACATTTAAAAAAAATTAAAAGAAAAAAAAAATGAAACTTGGTGGTTACTATTCACATTCCGCTAACTATTTTAACGGTGTTAGAGAAAGGACCAAATTGAATAAAATTGACGAATATTAGAACCAAATTGAAGAAAAAAACAAAAGTAGAACCACATTGAAAAAATCAAACAAAAACTAGGACTAAATCATTATTTAAGCCTTATTTTTATGAACAAACTTCAAGTCACAACTTGAATGACAAAATTTATTGTCTAAATGATTGAGGGAAGACTTCAATAATTTTCTATAATAACTGTCATCAAATGATCATTTTGATGTTCAAAGTAATATATATATATATATATATATATGTAAAATAATGGATGTGTAACACACCCAAGAATTTTGAAGCAAGAACCGCTCTGTCTCAAGCTTTTATTAATAATAAGATTTCTCCGAACTATAAGGTGAATGGCTGAGTTAAAAAAATTAGTTTAATTTGATTCACTTTTTGATTAAATAGAAATTTTGCAACTTAACTCGATTTACTATGAATTGATAAGTTGACTCATTGACTCACTTACAAATGTTTTTTGTTTTTTACAATTTATTTTATATATCTATAGCATTACAATAGAAGTGAATTGACTAGATTTATTTTTTATTCAAAATGTTCACATGATTATCGAAATATTATTATAAAGATGATAATTAAAGATTAAAATATCAACGTATATAACTTGACAAACAAATAAATTAAACTTTCAAATTATTTCAAATATTATTGAACAATATTTTAGTATTTAAAAATATCATATTGTGAATCTATCTAATTAGAAGCAGAAAATAATTATAACAAAAAAGTTAACAATAATTTAAAAATATTGCCATCTCTCTATTTATATGATGCCAATGTCTATAATTCGTGGCCCATATAAATGTCCTCATTACCAAAAAGAACAAATTGAAAAAATGGTGAGTGATAAGGTGATCATAGATTGGATTTTTAATAATTCAATCCACATCCATTTTAGATCCAAATAATTAGATTAGATTTTCGATCCAAATCCATTTTTCAGTAGAACTAGATTGAATTTTTTAAAATCCATATCCAAATATTTTGATTGAGATTTAAATCTAGATCCAAATATTTGGATCAAGTTCAAAATCTAGAATCCATTTTTTATAAAAAAAAATTTAAATTGAATTTTCTAAAAATCGTGTCCTTAAGGCTGACACCATCGAATTTGACATTTTTTTTGTTAGGGCCAACTTGGCCGAATTTCAACATGGGATGGACTCAACTGACTTTCGGTCGTGACTGACTCAACCAAATTTTGGTCGAGGCGGTAGAATTTTGGTCGAGGCCGACTTGGTCGAATTCAGCCAAACTTTGGCTGGAATCGACTCGGCCAAATTCAAACGAATTTCGGTCAGGGCTGACTCGGACGAGTATATACAAATTTCGATCAGGAACGACTCGGTAAAATTTGGCTACAAACGACCGAATTTCGGCAGCGGATGATGTGGCCGAATATGATCGAATTTGGGTCAAGGCTGACTAAGCAAAATTTTGGTTGAGATCAACATGACTAGATTCGATCAAATTTCGATCAAGGCCTATTTTTCCTAATAAGGAAAATTTTTTGGCCAAAGCCGATTTGGCCAAATATGGTCACATTTGGGCCAGGGCCTACTTTGTCAAATTTTGATCGAGGTTGACTAGACTGAATTAGTCAATTGGGGTCGACTCAACTAAATACGACCAAATTCTGATCACAACCAACTTGGCTGAATATAACCAAATTTCATTTGAGGTCATCTAAGCTAAATACGATCAAATTTGGGTCAGGGTTGACTCGGCCAAATTTTGACCTGGGTCGACTTAATTGAATTCGACTGAATTTTGACCCTGACTATGCTGAAAATCGTCTTGAAGGCGGGTTACCATCAATTTCATGCTGAGAGATGAGGATACTAAGAAGACCTCTTTCAGAACACATGAGAATCACTGTGAGTTTCTTATTATGCCTTTCAGATCGACTAATGCCCCATCTACTTTTTCATCCTTAATGAATGAGGTATTAAGGCCATACTTGTGACATTTTGCTGTTATGACTTTGTTAACTACCCATTAAGACGTAAAATGTTTAAGAGGATTTTTGGGGTTAGTGGACTATTATAGAAAATTTGTTGAGAACTATGGAGCAATAACTTAATCCTTGTTTGCATTTTTGAAGAAATGTTTTTTAATGGAATGTAGTTGTTCGGACAACATTTGAGAAGTTCAAATTTGTCATGACCTCACTACTTGTTTTAGTTGTTCAGGATTTTTTCCAAGCAGTTTATCAAGGACACAAACAAACTTCAAGTATTGGGTTAGACAATGTGTTATTACAAGAGAAGTGACCTATTATTTTTTGGAGTAAAGCTCTTAGAGGGAGGGAGTAATTGAAATAGTCTATGAATAGGAACTTATGGCAACTCAGTTGTGGCAACAATATCTTATCAGAGGACAACACGAATTAACAAACAATTTAAATGGACTACTAAATTACTTAAATATGACTTTAATGTTCAATATAGATCGAGAAGGGAATAGTCCTTGATGCTCCTTCCATACAATTTATTTTAGTGACCACATCACTAGTGCATGGTGAAAAAATGCCCTGAATGTGAATCTAAATTTACTCAAGATCTACATGTCAATAAGATTTAGTAACAAAGAGTGAGAATCAAATTGTTTATGACTTAAGAAAAAATTAGCTATAATTTAAAGGAAAGCGGGTGTTTCCCTGTAAGTGTGGTCAAATTCCTATCATTCTCTAATAGGAGGACATTCTGTTTTTTTTTTTTTTTACTTAGAAAAGAATGGTGAATGCAATATATTGGATGGGTATAAAAATGATATTAAGAACTATGTGGCATGTTGTGAGGTTTGTCAACAACAAGGTTTACCTGCTGCTCTAAGTGAAGATAGAGAGTTCCAAATGTTTCCATAAGTTGTCTTCAATAGTAAACAAAATGCTCACGGAGATGTAGAAGTGTTGCTCTAATGGAAACAACTTCTACCATGTGAGAATAGTTGGCAGTTAGCATTTGAGATTCAACAATTGTTTCCGCAATTCCACCTTAAGGACTAGATCCTACTTGAAAAGGGGAGTATTGATATAACAAGAAAATCTTCAATTAAATGTGTATCAAATAAAAAATTATAATGTGTAATAGTTAGTGGAGTCAGTTGTCAGTTAATAAATCTGGTCAACAAATATGAAATTCGTTACTTAATTAACTAAAATTTATTTTTAGAAAGTATCATATTTCGAAATTCGATTAGAAAAGTGAAACCCATTTTAAATGAAAATACACCGATTTCGAAATTCAATTAAATAAATTATGGAATATCAAATTTTGATAAAGAAAGTTACGAGATTTCAAAATTCAGTTAAGGGAAACTTAACGAATTTTCAAATCTTGTTTAAGTATTAAACATATTTCAAAATTCGTGTGTATATATATATATATATATATATATGAATTTCGAAATCCGTTTGAAATTTTTGAAATCTCCTTAACTAGATTTTGAAATTCAGTAAGTTCCTTAATTGGATTTCGAAATCTGGTACATTTTAATTTATAATGGATTTTGCTTTTACATATCGAATTTTAATGAATTTTATTTTAATTAGAAAACGATTTTCATATTTATAAGAATATCACATTTATGTTGATCTAAGAGTATGAATTTCAAGAATTGAAATTAATGATTTTTTTAAGCTCAAAATTTTTATAATAAGCAATTTTTGTAGTTACTAGTTACTATCATAAGATTTTCAGTATTAGCTATAATTTAAAGGATAGTTGGTGCTTCCTTGTAAGAAATTATAGAAATTATATTATCATCTAATAGGAGAACATTTTGATTTTAGTGGTGAATGCCTGGATAGGTATAAAAATGATATTAAGAACTATATGACAGATTATAAGGTTTGTCAAGAAACAAGGTTTACATGCTGCTCTGACCAAAGACAGGGAGCTCCAAATATTTCCAGAAGTTATCTTCTACAAAATGCTCATAGAGATGTAGAAGTGCTTCTCAAATGGCAACAACTTCCACCATGTGAGAATAGTTGGGAGTTAGCATGTGCATGTGAGATTCAACACTTGTTTCCTCAATTTCACCTTGAGGACGAAATCCCACTTCAAAGGGAGAGTATTGATAGAAGAGGAAAACCTTCCATTTAATGTGTGTATCAAATAAAAAATAAGAAAAAAATTATAATGCATAGTAGTTAGTGGACTCATAGTAAATTTGGTCGACAAATATGAAATTCGTTACTAAGAAACATATTTCAAAATCCATAAAGTATTAAACATATTTCGAAATTCGTATATATATTTAACTACCCTTCCATATTTCTAATTACTTTTTATTTTAATTTTTTTTAATCCACTATTATTTTCTTTGTTAATATTTAAATTTGTTCTCTTTTAACTTTTTCAAAACTCAATAAAAAGAGACTAATTAATATATATATATATATATATATATATATATATATATATATATATATATATATATATATATATATGTATAAATTTTGAAATCCGTATGAAATTTTTAAAATCTCCTTAACAAGATTTTTCAATTCGGTAAGTTTTTTAATAGGATTTTGAAATTCGATGCATTTTCATTTAACACAGATTCCACTTTTATGTATCGAATTTCGAAAATGAATTTCACATTACTTTGGAAACATATGGAAACATATTTCATGTTTATAAGAATATCACATTTATGTTGATCTGAGAGTATGCGGTTCAAGTATTGACATTAATGGTTTTTTTTTAAGTTCATAATGTTTATAGTAAGCATGGTCAAATTTCTATCATTCTGCAGAAATTACATGATTCTCCAATAATGGGACATTATTGTTTTATTTTTGACTTACAAAAAAGTGGTGAATGAAATATAATGGATGAGTATAAAAATGATATTAAAAACTATATGACATGTTGTGAGGTTTGTCAACAGAACAAGATTTACATAATGCTCTAACTGAAGATAGAGAGCTTCAAATGTTTCTATAAATGCTCAGGGAGATGTAGAAATATTGCTCAAATGATAACAACTTCCACCATGTGAGACTAGTTGGAAGTTAACATCTGAGGTTCCACAATTGTTTCATCAATTCCACCTTAAGGACTAGATCCCACGTGAAAGGGGGAGTATTGATAGAACAAGAAAATCTTCTATTAAATGTGTGTCTCAAATAAAAAATAAGAAAAATTATAATGTGTAATAGTTAGTGAAGTGAGTGGTTAGTTAATATTTTGGACGACAAATACAAAATTCGTTACTAAATTAAACTGAAATACGATTTTAAAAAGAAACGAATTTCGAAATACGGTAAATAAAAATGAAATTCATTTTAAACTAAAATTCATCGATTTCGAAATCAAATTAAGGAAATTGCCGAATATCAAATTTCAGTCAATGAAGTTCCCAGATTTCAAAATCCGGTAAGGAAAACTTACCAGATTTCAAAATTTTGTTTAAGTATTAAACATATTTCGAAATTCATATATATATATATATATATATATATATATATATATATATGAATTTTGAAATCCGTTTGAAATTTTTAAAATCTTCTTAGCCAGATATTTAAATCTGGTAAGTTTCTTATTCGGATTTCGAAATTTGGTCAGTTTAATTTAAAATGGATTTCACTTTAATGTATCAAAATTTCGAAAATGTATTTCACATTACTTGGGAAACATATTTCATATTTATAAGAATATTACATTCATGTTGATCTGAGAGTATGAAATTCAAGAATTGACATTAATGGTTTTTTTTTAAGTTTAAATTTTTATAGTAAGCAAGGTCAAATTTCTATCATTCTGCAAAAATTATATGATTCTTCAATATTGGTACATTATTGTTTTATTTTTTACTTACGAAAAAGTGGTGAATGAAAAATAATGGATGAGTATAAAAAGGATATTAAGAACTGTGTGGTATGTTGTGAGGTTTGTCAACAAAACAAAATTTACATTATGCTATAATTGAAGATAGGGAGCTTCAAATGTTTTATAAGTTGTATTAAGTAGCAAACAAAATGCTCAAGGAGATGTAAAAATGTTGCTCAAATGGTAACAACTTCCACCATGTGAGAATAGTTGGAAGTTAGCATTTGAGGTTCCACAATTGTTTTATCAATTCCACATTGAGGACTAGATCCCACATGAAAGGGAGAGTATTGATAGAACAAGAAAATTTTCTATTAAATGTGTGTATCAAATAAAAAATAAGAAAAATTATAATGTGTAATAGTTAATGGAGTCAATTATTAGTTAGTATTTCGGACTACAAATACGAAATTCGTTATTAAGTTAAACTGAAATACGATTTTAAAAAGAAACGGATTTCGAAATACGCTAAATAAAAATGAAATTCATTTTAAATTAAAATTCACCGATTTTGAAATCAAATTAAGGAAATTACCGAATATCAAATTTCGGTGAATGAAGTTACCAGATTTCAAAATCCGATAAGGGAAATTTACCAAATTTCAAAATGTTGTTTAAGTATTAAACATATTTCAAAATTCATATATATATATATATATGAATTTTGAAATCCACTTTAAATTTTTAAACTCTTCTTAGCCATATTTTTAAATCTGGTAAGTTCATTAATCGAATTTCAAAATTCGGTGAATTTTAATTTAAAATGGATTTCACTTTTATGTATCAAAATTTCGAAAATGTATTTCACATTACTTGGGAAACATATTTCATATTTATAAGAATATCACATTTATGTTGATATGAGAGTATGAAATTCAAGAATTTACATTAATGATTTTTTTTTTTTAAAGTTCAACATTTTTATAGTAAGCATGGTCAAATTTCTATCATTATGCAGAAATTACATGATTCTCCAATATTGGGACATTATTGTTTTATTTTTGACTTACAAAAAAGTGGTGAATGAAATATAATTGATGAGTATAAAAATGATATTAAGAACTATGTGACATGTTGTGAGGTTTGTCAAGAGAACAAGATTTACATAATGCTCTAACTGAAGATAAGGAGCTTCAAATGTTTCTATAAGTTGTCTTAAGTAGCAAACAAAATGTTCAGGGAGATGTAGAAATGCTACTCAAATGGTAACAACTTCCACCATGTGAGAATAGTTGGAAGTTAGCATTTGAGGTTCCACAATTGTTTCATCAATTACACCTTGAGGACTAGATCCCACATGAAAGGGGGAGTATTGATAGAACAAGAAAATCTTCTATTAAATGTGTGTATCAAATAAAAAATAAGAAAAATTATAATGTGTAATAATTAGTGGAGTGAGTTGTTAGTTAGTATTTCAGACGACAAATACAAAATTCGTTACTAAATTAAACTAATATACGATTTTTAAAAGAAACGGATTTCGAAATACGGTAAATAAAAATGAAATTCATTTTAAATTAAAATTCAACGATTTCGAAATCAAATTAAAGAAATTACCGAACATCAAATTCCAGTCAAAGATGTGACCAGATTTCAAAATCTGATAAGGGAAACTTACCAGATTTCAAAATCTTATTTAAGTATTAAACATATTTTGAAATTCATATATATATATATATATATATATATATATATATATATATATATTTATATATGAATTTCGAAATCCGTTTGAAATTCTTAAAATCTTCTTAGCCATATTTTTAATTCTAGTAAGTTCATTAATCGGATTTCAAAATTTGGTGAATTTTAATTTAAAACGGATTTCACTTTTATGTATCAAAATTTCGAAAATGCATTTCATATTACTTGGGAAAAATATTTCATAGTTATAAGAATATCACATTTATGTTGATCTAAGAGTATGAAATTCAAGAATTTATATTAATGATTTTTTTTTAAGTTCAAATTTTTTACAGTAAGCATGGTCAAATTTCTATCATTCTGCAGAAATTACATGATTCTCCAATATTGGGACATTATAGTTTTATTTTTGACTTATAAAATAGTGGTGAATGAAATATAATGGATGAGTATAAAAATGATATTAAGAACTATGTGACATGTTGTGAGGTTTGTCAACAGAACAAGATTTACATAATGCTCTATCTGAAGATAAGGAGCTTCAAATGTTTCTATAAGTTGTCTTAAGTAGCAAATAAAATGTTCAGGGAGATATAGAAATGTTGCTCAAATGGTAACAACTTCCACCATGTGAGAATAGTTGGAAGTTAGCATCTGAAGTTCCACAATTGTTTCATCAATTACACCTTGAGGACTAGATCCCACATGAAAGGGGGAGTATTGATAGAACAAGAAAATCTTCTATTAAATGTGTGTATCAAATAAAAAATAAGAAAAATTATAATGTGTAATAGTTAATGGAGTCAATTATTAGTTAGTATTTCAGACGACAAATACGAAATTCATTACTAAATTAAACTAAAATACGATTTTAAAAAGAAACGGTTTTCGAAATATGGTAAATAAAAATCAAATTCATTTTAAATTAAAACTCACCGATTTCGAAATCAAATTAAAGAAATTACCGAATATTAATTTCCAGTCAATGAAGTTACCAGATTTCAAAATCCGTTAAGAGAAACTTACCAGATTTCAAAATCTTGTTTAAGTATTAAACATATTTAAAATTCATATATATATATATATATATATATATATATATATATGAATTTTGAAATCCGTTTGAAATTTTTAAAATCTCTTAAAATCTCCTTAGCCAGATTTTAAAATCCAGTAAGTTCCCTAATCGGATTTCGAAATTCGGTGAATTTTAATTTAAAATGGATTTTACTTTTATGTATCAAATTTCGAAAATGTATTTCACATTATTTGGGAAACATATTTCATATTTATAAGAATATCACAGTTATGTTGATCTGAGAGTATGAAATTCAAGAATTGACATTAATTATTTTTTTTAAGTTCAAAATTTTTATAGTAAGCCTGGTCAAATTTCTATCATTTTGCAGAAATTACATGATTCTCCAATAGTGGGACATTATTGTTTTATTTTTTACTTACAAAAAAGTGGTGAATGAAATATAATGGATGAGTATAAAAATGATATTAAGAACAATGTGGTATGTTGTGAGGTTTGTCAACAAAACAAGATTTACATAATGTTATAACTGAAGATAGGGAGCTTCAATTGTTTCTATAAGTTGTATTAAGTAGCAAACAAAATGCTTAGGGAGATGTAGAAATGTTGCTCAAATGGTAAGAACGTCCACCATGTGAGAATAGTTGGAAGTTAGCATCTGAGGTTCCACAATTGTTTCATCAATTCTACCTTGAGAACTAGATCCCACAAGAAAGGGAGAGTATTGACAGAACAAGAAAATCTTCTATTAAATGTGTGTATCAAATAAAAAGTAAGAAAAATTATAATGTGTAATAGTTAGTGGAGTCAGTTATTAGTTAGTATTTCAGATGACAAATACGAAATTCGTTACTAAATTAAACTGGAATACTTTTTTAAAAAGAAACGGATTTGAAATACGATAAATAACAATGAAACTGATTTTAAATTAAAATTCACTGATTTCAAATTTTTCTATAAGTTGTATTAAGTAGCAAACAAAATGCTCAGGGAGATGTAGAAATGTTGTTCAAATGGTAACAACTTACACCATGTGAGAATAGTTGGATGTTAGCATTTGAGGTTCCACAATTGTTTCCTCATTTCCACCTTGAGGACCAGATCCCGCAAGAAAGGGGAAGTATTGACAGAACAAGAAAATCTTTTATTAAATGTGTGTATGAAATAAAAAATATAAAAAATTATAATGTGTAATAGTTAGTGGAGTCAGTTGTTAGTTCATATTTTGGACAACAAATACGATATTCGTTACTAAATTAAACTGAAATACTTTTTTAAAAAGAAACGGATTTTGGAATACTATAAATAACAATGAAACTCATTTTAAATTAAAATTCACCGATTTCAAAATTAAATTAAAGAAATTACCGAATATCAAATTCCCTTAAATGAAGTTACTGGATTTCAAAATGGATAAGCGAAACTTACGTATTTCAAAATTTTGTTTAAGTATTAAACATATTTTGAAATTCATATATATATATATATATAGTTAATTACCCTTTAATTTTTTTAATACTTTTTATTTTAAATTTTCTTAATCCATTATTATTTTCTTTATTTTTATTTCAATTTTTTCTTCTAACTTTTTCAAAAGTATATATATATATATATATATATATATATATATATATATATATAATTTATTTAAAAATTTTAAAATCATCTTAACGAGATTTTTAAATCCGAAAGTTTCCTTAATCGGATATCAAAATTCGGTGAATTTTAATTGAAAACGGATTCCATCTTTATGCATCAAACTTCAAAAATGAATATTACTTTAATTGGAAAACAAATTTTATATTTATAAGAATATCACATTTATTTTGATCTGAAGAGTATAAATTCAAGAATTGATATTAGTGGTTTTTTTTAAGTTCAAAATTTTTATAATAAGCATGGTCAAATTCCTATAATTCTGTAGAAATTATATGATTTGTGAATACTATGACATTTTTGTTTTATTTTTGACTTACAAAAGAGTGATGAATGAAATATAATAGATGAGTATAAAAATGATATTAAGAACTATGTGGCATGTTGTGAGGTTTATCAACAGAACAAAATTTACAAAATGCTCTAATAAAGATAGGAAGCTCCAAATATTTCTAGAAATTGTCTTAAGCATCAAACAAAATGCTTAGGGAAATGTGGAACTGTTGCTCAAATGGCAACAACTTCCATCATGCGAGAATAGTTGAAAGTTAGCTTTTAAGGTTTCACAATTCTTTCCTAAATTTCACCTTGAGAATTAGATCCCACATGAAAAGGGGAGTATTTATAGAAAAAAAAATCTTCTATTAAATGAGTGTATCAAATAAAAAATAAGAAACAATTATAATGTGTGATAGTTAATGGAATCGGTTGTTAGTTAGTAAATCCGGTTGACAAATAGTAAATTCGTTACTAAATTAAATTGAAATTCGTTTTAGAAAGAAATGAATTTTGAAATCCAATAAAGAAAAGGGAAACTCTTTCTAAATTAAATTTTACCCATTTCGAAATCCAATTTAAGAAATTACCAAATTTCTAATTCTAATCGAGGAATTTACTGGATTTTCAAAATCCTAAATATTAAACATATTTCAAAATTTATATATATATATATATATATATATATATATATATATATATATATATATATATATATATATATACTTTGAAATTCGTTTGATATTTTTAAAATCTCCTTTAACCACATTTTTAAATTCGGTAAGTTCTCTAATCAGATTTCGAAATTCGTGCATTTTAATTTAAATGGATTTCTTTTATGTTCTAAATTTCGAAAATAAATTTCTCTGTAATTCGAAACGAATTTCATATTTATAAAAAAATATATTTATGTTAGTGTGATAGTATGGATTTCAATGATTGACATTGATAGTATTCTTTTTTAAGTCGTAAACTTTTATAATTAGCAGTTTTTATATTTAATACCGTAAGATTTTTAGTAAAGTATCTCCCACCAAACTTTAAAATAATAAATTATTAAAAACATTAAAGGAATTATTAAAGATCCTGTTGAAAATAAAAAAAAAAAAATAATAAAAAAATTTTATTTATTTTAAAAATTTAAAATA
>Ga0214545_1002100_pt1 | contig 38388 bp, 18 predicted proteins | sample CNSS4metaG_FD_160064 | JGI IMG/M metagenome (GOLD analysis project Ga0214545, IMG submission 160064) | Root nodule microbial communities from cowpea collected in UCLA plant growth center, Los Angeles, California, USA - CNSS4 | ecosystem: Host-associated > Plants > Roots > Nodule | place: USA...
CATGGCACGATGACAGCTGGACACGTGGCAATTTTTTGATTTTTTTTTAAAAAAAAAATCAAAAAAAAAATCAAAAAAAAATCAAAAAAAAAATCAAAAAATTGAGGAACTGACATGTGGCACTCCCTCTAATGACGTCCACCTTGACTTAACGGGAAGGGCAAACGTGAGACGTTTCAAAAAAAAAGGGGACCATTTTGAGACTTTTAAAAATTTGGGTACCATTTTGAGATTTTGACTCCAAAATGGGGACCAAAGACATAATTAAACCTTATTTTTATATGTTTCCTATAAAGCTATTATAACAGTTATTTTATTTCATTTTTTTCACTCATTAATGGTTGTTTTCTCTCTTTTTCACCATTTATTTCACTTTATTTTTAATAAATATAAATTTACTTCCTAATGATATTACAATATCATGCCCTACTACTATAATATGGTATATATATTTTAAAGGATGCGTACACACAAATGCACGATACCACATCTATTTTATAATTGACTTAAATAGTCATTTCATCTTAGTTTTGGTTAAGCTTTTTTTTTCATTTTGTCATGATTTAGGATTTTTGTTCATATTGGGATTAAGGTTCATATTGTTGTTGGGAGAAAATTTTGTTAGGGTTTATCTTCGATTGAAGGCTTTGATTGTGTGCATTGGGCATTTGCCTCAATCAGAGAAGATTGTTGTATGAGAACATTGTTGTTGTGTGGCCAAGTTCTTTGCAGTGATTGTTGTTCTTTGCAGTTCTTATTGTTTGCACAAATACAAGCTCTCCGCAATCGCAAATGGGTGGTACACTTAAAACCCTAGAATCACCACCATGGCATGAATCACAACTTTGTTGTCCCTGACTATTGCAATAGGAAGACAATGCCATACCTTTTCATCGGAAGGAGGGTGGCAACCAGATTCTTGAAGTACAAGAAGCCCCTAATTGTTCCCCATGTAAACAAATGAAAACCTTATCCACTTTCAAGTTCAACCTATATTGTATACACATCCAAATGATTACGTCAATGTATAATGCACCACCACAATAGAGGAACAATTCAACATATATTGTTTTGTTATTGATTTCAACAATGTTAAATAAAAGGATTTAATTGAATAATTTTTTAAAATTAAAAATTAAATTAAAAAAAATCCTAAACTATGATTAAATTGAAAAAAATTAATTAAAATTAGGATCAAATTTATGTTCTAGAGTAAAATTAAAAAAAAAAACTTTTAGGTCGAAAGGGTGTGTCTGCCAAATTCACAGAATTTCCTTCTTCTTCCCCAAATTCACAGTGACTCCTTCATCTTTTTCCTATTTCGTTCTTCTTCCCTAAATTCACACAGTGAATTTTGTTTTTCTTCTCCAAATTCACACAGTGCCTTCTTCTTCCCCAAATTCAAATCCTTCCTCTGCCCGGCACCGCTGCATTTCCGACTGAAGGGTCGTCGATCGAACCTATATCACCAATGCCGCCATTGTGCTTGTTGGTTTATGAAAGCATAAATACAAAGAATCCATATATAAACGTACGGTTCCCAAACTCTTAAACGATTAGAAGCGGAAACGTACCTTTCTTCTTGGGAACACTAGATAGAAAAGATAGTACATGGTATGGTCTTTCAACTGTATAGCACCTGAAGGTTCCTTTGGATTTTCTCTCTTAATGGGGAGGGAGAGAAAGGAGCGGGAATAATACGTGACGTAGTGTGCTCACAAATGGGGACCATAACCCCTTATGTAACTGTTGTGAGTTACTTACTTAAATTCAATATTCCTAATTTGGCCCCTTCAACAAATTAGAAATTATTGGCATCTACACATTTAATATATCATGACATATATATGCTCTTAGACATAAATTTAATTAATTAGACCACTTAAATACTTTGGCTAATAATATAATGGTCCTAACACATTTAATTATTATATATATATATATATATATATATATATATTTGTGACTAGTGTATGAATCAGATCTGGAATTCTCACTGATTCTTCCTCAAAGACGAAGTCGCTAACCTTATTTTTCCCCCAAACTCAATATCCTCAAAGAATGTGATAATTCTCGTCTCAAAAATATTCTCTAATTTGGTATCATATAACTTATAGCCCTTTAATCTCGTTGATTGGTTTGTTTACATTTAATGTTTGTGATGTCCATGGAATCCAAGATCCCATTTGACACAAGTCGTTCAACTATATTCTTATAGGTGTGACCTAGATGTCTGTGCCATAATGCTTCCTGAATCAATATTTTCAATTTTATGTTAGTACCACACTATTCTATATCGAAGGATTCACTATAAGGCCACTTAAAAAGCATATACAAATTATCATTACCTAAAAGTGAATTGGTTCCAATTATATTTGAATTTAAAGACAACATGAATTCATTATTTCCAAATGAACACAAATAACCTTATTTGTCCAAACATGAAACTGAAACCAAATACGACACAACAAAATTGTTTTAAAAATCTAAATAAAAATCAATCCACAATAATAATCTAAAATGCCCCTTATAGCTCACCTCCACCGATTTGTTATCTCCAACATAGATCCATCTTTCAAAATCAATTGGCTTTCGGTAGCTTATGTAACCCTTGATTGAAACACTGATGTTAATTGCTACACCAAAATCTAACCACTAATTGTTTCTTGGTAATAAGGCTAAATTGACCTCAGAGCAGACCAACGAAAGACTTACACGATTTGATCAATCTCACTTCTCATATCCTTTTATCTCTTCAAAGATACCAAAGTTCATAAAAGAAGTGAATTTTGTAACATCCCGGTCGAATATTACTAATTTAAATAATTAAAATAGGAAATAAGTATAAAATTGCATTTATGATAATTCCTTTTCTCAAAATGCGAGAAAATTTAAAACATTTATTATATCGCAACAAACAAAAATCCATAAACTATAATTGTCAATGACAAATTTTGAGTCTGATAAGATAAATGTTTACAAAATGTTTAAAATCCATAAAACAAGAAAACATCATAAAGGCTTTTCCCCAAGCTAGCCCCTCTCCGAAACTATGCTTCACCAGCAACACCTACAACATCATCTGCTCCCGTGTAACGCATTACACGATCATCGCCAAACACAAGCAGATATGGTGAACTCAACAAAATAAAATTGCACTACACAAAATAATAAATAATCATTCAATAGTCCAACACTTCTAATACTCCCAAGTCTCAACACATAGCATATTATTCTCTCATAACCAACTACTTTCCTTTCTTGCGCCCCCAACGCCTTTTGGGAAGAACAAGCAACAATTCTTACCTGTTCACCAAAACCCGATAAGAGCATCACTTTTCTTAGGACTTACAAGCAACCACCCTTGCCTGCTCACCAAAACCCGGCAAGAGCACAACCCTTACCTGTCTGGTAAGAGCATTGCTTTTCCTAAGACTCACGAGTCACAACCCTTAATCCTCGACCTCCAAATCTTCTTCTAGCCACCTCTTGATTCTACACCCTTTAATTACATTGGTTGATCTTTGGTGCCACAAGTGTCTACTCGCCCCTCCGACTACAGGCCACCACCTAATAGTCCATACGCAGGAATAAATTTGTCATGGCCACAATCTGTAACACCAAGTGGAGTTCCCCAATACAAAATGAAGTTTGTATTTGTCTCAAGACTACCAAACTCGTTGGATAAAACCGTGGAGGGCAATCTTCCAGAATCCATCCGTACGAGCCACGATTTCGCACACTCCACTGGACTTCCAAAACCACCAGGCTACAACCTCAAGTGGCCACGTGTTACCCGTATACAAGTTGCACTCGTAATTGGCCCCCCAACAAAGCATCACATCAAGACCTCCATCCAAAGTTGTGTATAATCTCTCGCGTAGTCCATCACTGCATCCAAAACCGCCTAGCACAACATCCACGTTGCTAGGTTAACTCACGTTCTAGACCACCTGGCAGAATACTTGGCACCGTCGGGCACCAACCCACTGGGTTTTGGTCTAAGCCTAGTTCTACAACACACCGCCTCGCGGGACCACTTTTGTTGCCAAGTGTCAACTCTCGAGTTTTACTCTAGAGTTCAATTTGTGGCCTAACTCCTAGCGGTTTACACTGTTTCGCTAGACGTCACACCAATAACTGGTAATTTACTGGTATTTAACATTCTAGAATAGGTTATAATGAACCTATTTACACAAGACACTCATTTCACGCAAAACATGTGTTCATGACAAGTAAATACACTTTCATATCATTAAGTTAAACTCAGTTATACAATATCACATGGTCATGTATCAAACACAACCATATTCTTGCTTTTATACATCCCGAATAATCATAATAAGTTTACATAAAACCATCAAAACAAAGTGTTATACCCAACACACAATCCTGGACAACCAAACAATATACAAACCAAAAAAAACACATAATCATTATCCCAAAACGTCGCACGGGCAATAAAATAGTAATAATCATAATAATGAAAATAAACAATAATAACAATAATAATAATAATGAAAAAAAAACAATAAAAATAAAAATAATAATAATGAAAATAATAATAAAATAAAATGAAACAATAATAATAAAATAATAATACTAATAAGATAAAATAATAATAATAATAATAATAATAAAATAAAGCAATACTAATAAATAAAATCATAGTAAAATCATAAATAAAATAAAACAATGATAATAATAAAATAACAGTAAAATAAAATATAATAATAATATTAATAAAGATAATTATAAAATAAAATAAAGTGAAATAAAAATAATAATAATAATAATAATTAAAATAATAGAAATTAAAATAGTAATAAAAAATAATAATATAAATAATAATATTAATCTATAAGAAGGATTTCATATTTTGTGTCCACATTTCATAATACCAGTTTTACCCTTAATTATTTTATAAATAATTTACTTTCAACCATTATTCTAAAAACCATCTTGTCTTAAACCATTATTTTAAAAAATAAATTGTACATATCTTATTTTTTTAATTTTACATTCAACAACTAATTTAAAAATTAATTATATATTGATTATTGTCTTAACTTAAATTTCTTGAAAATTAAAAAATAATAATAATAATAATAATAATAATAATAAAACGAAATTTTAAAAATAATAATAATAATAAAATAAAATGAAACAATAATAATAATTCTATAAAACAATAATTCTATAACAATATATAAAAAGATTCCTTCTTTTGTGTTCATGTTTCATAATACCAGTTTTACCCTTAATTATTTTAAAAATTAGTTATTTTATAAATAATTTACTTTTAACCATTATTCTAAAAATCTTTTTTGTCTTAAACCATTATTTAAAAAAAATTGTACCATTTAAAATATAATTATTTATTAAATTTTAGAAAATTTTACAAACTATTTTATAGGATCGTGTATCTCTGCTTTTCTCTTTTTTTCTAATTATCAACAATTATTCTCTTATCTTTTCTGATATATTTCACTTTAATTTTATTTTATATATTAACTTAATAACATTACATTATCATCACCTACTAATATAATATCACGTATATTTAAAAATACGTACACATATGCGCAAAAACAATGGATGCCCAAGTCCAAGGGCGAGTGTTATAAATTAATGGTCGCTCATTGATTTGATACAGTTACTCATATGATTTGATTGATATAATTGATTACTCTTTAGATAAATATTTGTATTTTAGTTGATTTGTATTCTTTATGGATTATCATGTTGTAGATGTATCTATAAATATGACTATTCTTATCAATAATAAAACACAACCAGAAATTGCTCCATATCCTCTCATTCTCTATTCTTCCTTCTATTGTCTATTCTTCTCCTTCTCTCTTCTATGATGCTTTATTTTATAACAGTATCATAACTCTTTATTTTCTTATTTTCTTAAGGAACCTTTGATGCATGGATAGAGATTGTGGTTAAACAACCTATATAAGATATTTAAAATATTTAAAATATTTTTTTAAAATTGTATATAAATGAGCTAACCGAAAATCAGAAAACCAAATTTTATTAGATTAGATAGATCAAAATGCATAAGTATATTAACATTTTGATTACATTAAAATATATATATATATATATATATATATATATAATTTTGTAAAAATATTATCATGTCAAAGAAATTAAATTATTTAGTCAATGTAAAATAAAAATTTATTTATTTATTTATTTTATTAATTAAATAAATGAATTATTTGATATTTATTAAAAGATAAAATTATCCAATTAAATATAACACCAAAAAAGTTACAGAATATCTTTGCTAACACCCCAAATAATTGAATAACCTCAAATTAATGAAACGTTGCATACATAAATATTCAAAGAGTACAAAGTTTGGGATATGAAAGTCTACAATATACCAAACTTATCCATACAAAAACAAAAGGCACCACACTACCTAAAACAAGGTGCAATAATTCAAAATAGCACAAGGTCTTGTCCAAGACAAGAGAAACATAGACTAATAAAAACTTCTTTGGTTGTGGGCTCCATAGCGAGCCCTATACTTGTCCATGACCATCAAGCTACAACATCCCTATGGTCATTACCACTGCCAGGGGTCCTCACATCTGCACACATCAATAAATTGATGATCATCGCAAGAAGGAGAAAACTACACGCAACATACAAGCAAACAAAGGGTAAGCTAGTGTAAAAGATTCTTATATCACAACACTTAACATGCAAGTTCACAATCAAGCATAAATCACATACATCCACACATGAGATACCAAACCATTTAAGACTCCAAGACTCGACTATCCGGATACGTATAATGAGGCACCACCACGAGACTCGTGGAATTACGTCCTAGCAGTGAGGCATCACCATGAGGCCTCCGTAGAATTACGTCCTTACATGAGGCACCACCACGAGGCCTCCGTGGAATTACGTCTTGGTCTTGAGGCACCACCACAATACCATCGTGGAATTACGTCCTTATATTGAGGCACTACCGTGAACTCTCACCCCGAGGTCCATGGAATTAAATCCAATAGATGAGGCACCACCATGGACTCTCACCAGGAGGGTCCGTGGAATTACATCCATTAGATGAGGCACCACCATGAGCTCCCACTATAAGAGTCATGAGATTACGTCCTACCCATACCTTGTCCATGTTTCACCACCCAATCATAGAGTTCCCATGCATATCAATCTCATACAAATATATATATATATATATATATATATATATATATAACCAACTATCCAAACATATATCATACCAAGCTCATGCCAAACACATTGACTTTCAACCCCAATACATCATATAAAGTATATATGACATCATAACTTGAACGATTTAAAGCACACATCACCCAATCATGTGGAACATACGCATACAACCCTGTCAATCTCGCTCAAGCTAAAGAGTTCTCGCTCAGGCGAGAGGAACCCCTCGCTTAAGCTACCTGCTCTCGCTTGGGCGAGACTACAAACAGAGGGCACATCGAGGTTTCGCTCAAGCTAGCCCAACTCACTCAGGCAAGACTACTCTCGCTCAGGCGAGTGGCCTTCGCTTAGGCGAGCCCTCAAAACAAAGAGGGGGTGAGCTGCTGTTGTTCTCGCTCAGGTGAGAGCTTTCGTTTTGAGCGACCAACCCGCTCGCCTGGGCGAGTCCAGCAGAACTCACTACCCTCGCTCGTGCAAAAAACTAGATATCAACCATCATAATAATGCAAGCAACATATTATCACACAATAAACAATATGCCTCAACCACCCAAAGCGTAAAACAAACCAGACAGGCACATAACTTGAAAACAATAGAACCCTAGTTTCCCTTACTTGCAAATAAGCTAGCAAAGGGGCTTCGACACCCGACCGTTGAGCACAGTAGCTCTAAGAGCAGGTTCGAGAGCTAAAAACATTGGAACAGTTTTAAACAAGCTCACCCAAACAAAATCCTAGTTGGAATTCTGAATAGTAGACTGAATGGGGAGTACAAGTTGGAAAACGACTTACGTGGAGCAAGAGGACGTGATTGAGCGAACTTGATGAGAACCAAAGACTAAACCCTAGCAGAGTCTTCTGTAAGGAAAATAAAGTGTTTGAGAAAAGAGATATTTGCAAGTGAGTGCAGAATGAAGAACACTGGCTACTTTAGGGGTCTTGACACTTTATAGACGAGCCTTTAAACCCATATACTTAGGATAGACCCTTCAAATAAGGCAGGAAAATAAACCGACCTTACATCTTTATCTTCCAAAATATAAATCTTCATATTCAAATATTTTAATTTAATTATTATATGTGAATCCAAAATTCAATTTGATTAGAATTTCTGATTTTCTTCTTCTCCTTTACTAATATTGTCACAAGGAATCTTGGCATAGGTGACCAAAACCAGCCAACCAGAAACCCCTTTTCCCCTTGCCAGGGAGCCATCATAGAACCACTCACAAAAGCCTATCAAACCGGAATCAGTGACGTGAAGCCACCGCGAGAGAGAAAAACCATATTTGCCTCCGTCGCGACAGCAGCGTAACCACCACGGTGAACCACCTGACGCAACGGAACCAACGTAGCTCCACCAGTGACAGACGTGGCCACCTCAGATCACCGCGAGCACCTATAGACCATCAACGCTACGCACGAAGTCCATCGCGAACCGCCACCGACACTGTTGCAAGCAACCCCACATGCGCGGTCTCTGCAGACGTGATTAGAACGGCGCAACCATTGCGTCGACGGACCACACAACCCTCGAAAGCTTGAAGCCACCGCAACAGCGAACGAGAACCATCACTGCAACGCAACATTGCCGTGTCTGGGCTTCATAATTACTCTTGAGGATCGGTATCGGTATACCCTTCCGAACCCTCCTTTCTCGCTGTGGAACTTCTCTCTTTTTCGGGCGCGTCTTTTATCTCTGTTAGCGATCTCTCTGTCGAAATTAAGGTTAATACTTTCATCCCTTTCATTGCTTTTTCAGTTCCTATTTGATTCATTGTCTACTTATTATATTGCCTCTGAAAGACCAAACACTTATATTGAGAATTTTTCGGCTATTGAGTTACTTGCTGATTTCTCTCTGCCTTTCGTTCCCATGATTCTCAGGTTTGGTTGACCTTTGTAGGGTCATGATTTAGTTGTCGGTATCTTTTAGGTTTTATAACTGTATCTTCTTACCTATCAATCATCAATGAAAAACATCAATGTATATGTTTATCTTCTTTATAGCTCTAATGGTTGTTTTTAGGGTATTTTCTAGTAGATGGTTTATAGCTTCCTATTATTTACCCAGTGGCAAAGGGAGTGAGGCGCACATTATAGACATTTAATTGCCAGAGCATTATTCACTGGCAAATGCTCTTCCATTTTGGGTTAATGATAAACCTCCGAGCTTTGTAATTTCTGTATATGAAATTAAAAAGCTAATCACAGATTCCTCCATATGAACAAGCCATTGCGGCTGCTTTCACAGTAGGCTCCCCTTCACAAATTGCGTATGGCAGTTGGCTAAAGGCCTGCTGTGGCACCACAATTTATCAGCATTGATGAAAAAGATTATACAACCTCCTAGAGTAAGACGTACCTCTTTCTGTTGTGTAGATTGCTAGAGATCTTATCACTAGTATACTCCATGCTGTAGGGTCAAATCTGTGTACCATTGGCTCTAGTATATGGTAACCAAGGTTATTAGACTCGAGGGTCTCGAGAGTCTAAGTAGACTCTTGAGAGCTTCGTAAACTCGATTCATAGACCTGACTCGTAGACAGTAAGAGTTTACTACAACCCTGCTTCAAATAAAAAATTGTATATAATATTATACCAATTCAGAATTTAATCATCATAATTAATGTAAATAGTAAACAATAGTTCAATAATTATAAAATAACTTAGTTCAAGAAACATGATTATTATATAAATTCAAATTTCAGCAAACACATAAGTTAATATGAATAAAAAACAAAAAATTTAACTTTTTGATCCCAATCATATGCTTATATCATCTCCAACATCATCTTCTTCGTTAAGATCACAAGAATTTAAAGTAGTGCTAGTCTCACTTCCGAACATTATAAACCAGTCTCAATCAATTAAAAATCAAATAATTTAATTTTTGGAAAACCAAAAATAAATTAAATAAAAAACAAAACTATATATATATATATTATATATGTAACAGAACAACAATGAAACAAATAAATAAATAAAAAAACAAAGAAAGATATATAATATATTATATATGTAATGATTAGTAAAAGTAAAAAAAAAAATGAAATAAAAAAACAAAGAAATATATATCATTTATTATGTCATTACTTCAAAAGAGGGAAAAGAGAAAGAGGGATTAACGACGCCACTGAACTAGCGTCCCGACGGAGCTGCCACGCGAGGCGATCAGAGTTGCCGTGCGAGACTATCGGAGCTGCGACGTGAATGACCGGAGCTGCCACGCGAGGCGATCAGAGTTGCCGTGCGAGACGATCGGAGCTGCGACGTGAATGACCGGAGCTGAGATTTCGAAATAGGTCAATGTTTTCAAGTTCTATCTTCTCTTCTTCTTCGATTAGGGTTTTCGAGTTGGGCTTCAATCTCTGTTTTCGCTTGGATTTTCGATTTGGAGCATTGGGGTTTTGGTTTGGGCTTAAAATCCGAAAGCCAACAACATGTTTTTGTGTCATTTCGTCTCGTTCTTCGAATTTGGTGACTCGCTCTCGAACTCGCGAGTCTGGTACGAGTCGACGAGTTTACTCCGAGTTCACTACACGAGTTTGAAAAAAAACGAGTTTATATACGAGTTAACCCGTGAACACTGTCATGACTCGCAGACTTGTACAGGTGTACGAGTCAACCCGCGAGTTTGATAACCATGTAACAGTTTCGCCATTGCAATATTTGCTTAGTCCTCTTATAGGTTTGAGGTTGGCTAGTTTGGCTTTGTTTAACTGTGGTGACATACATATTGAACCCCAAGTTAACTTAGGGCAAAACCCATTAAGAATTTTAAAATTATTGAAAACTTATGGTAATGGTGAACACTAACATTTAAAGTAACAGGGGTTTGGAGTTCAGTTCTTACATTTAAAATGTTGTTCTTCTGAGTCACAATTTCTTTCTTTACATTGTTTCCCTCTAAATGTTGCAGGCAGAAATATGCAGCAAAAAGTTTTAATAGACATAGTTTGTTTACGGATTACTTTGTATCAAAAAAATTTCAGAAGTATTCTATCTTCTATCTTGCATGGCATTTTTAACATTAGCACTTGTTGCAAAGATTGCATATTTGTTACATTCTTTATTGAGTCTGCAACTATTGATCAAGTTCTGTTTATCCGATGGGCATCTTAACATCATTGTCAAGGAGACTTTTTTCGTTTTCTCTAACTATGTACTCCAAAACTAGTCTAATTTATTGTATTTTGTGTTGTTGCAGTGACAATGGGAGGTGATGATAGTCTAAAGACATGGGTATCAGATAAATTAATGTCCCTACTGGGATATTCTCAGCCCACAGTCGTACAGTACATGATTGGACTAAGTAATTCATCTAATATTATTTCCGCACCTTGAAAATTCTTCTAGTCAGTTTGGAAATCATGTCAGGGATTCATGCGCCATATTTTGGCAATCACTTTTTTGGTGTTGCAGCAAAGCAAGCTACTTCACCAGCTGATTTGGTGGGCAAGCTAGTGGAGTTCGGGATCTCATCAATGGATACTCATGCATTTGCAGAAGAAATTTACTCAAGAGTTCCTCGCAAATCATCTGGTTTAAATGTGAGTTTTTTTTTTCTAAGGAGCAGTGAAACATACTGCTATAGTGTTCATGTAGCAAACCCCTTTTCTTTGAAAACCTCTAGTATCTGCTGTCTATTGATATCTTCCATTCTGTATCAGCAATATCAGAAACAAGAGAGAGAAGCTGTAATGTTGGCCAGGAAGCAGAAGACTTACACAATTTTGAAAGCTGATGACGATAGTGACGATGAGTCTGTGGATAAATCTTCAATAACTACTACTTCATCTAGAAGGTCTGACAATTCCATAAAAAAGCGTTTCAGGAAAAAAACTGAAGTTCAAGATGACCAAGACGATGAGGTAATTTGCTCATAACCTATTACATTCATTTTCATATTTCTTGCTCATGGTAAGCTGCTAACCATGTGAATTGTTTTGACCAAATGCAATCCTGCAGGTGATTTTGAGAAAGGAAAGTGAGAGACAAGTGAAGAGAAGAACTTCCCTTGATGATGATAGTGATTCGGAGGTACTTTCTCATTATTTATTATTACTATTATTGTCCAGCTCTTGTCTCGATGTAATTTCTTACTTATTTGCATACAGTCTGAAGAAGAAAGGTTGAAAGATCAAAGAGAGAAGGAGGAATTAGAGCAGCATATGAGAGAACGAGATGCAGCTGGGACACGAAAGGTACTTGTCATTGTTCAATTGATTTGGTTATGTGTACTTGTTCATTATTCTTTTAATGATTATCTTTATTAATTATTATTATTATTATTATTATTATTATTATTATCATCATCATCATCCGTATTATCTAATACTACTATTACTAACTTAGGGTGTTAAATAGTAGCTGCATGAATGCTTTGTTATGGATAAAAGAAGAAAAATTGTTGGAAGTAATGAGGAAAATTGTGAGGGTATATATGGTTAACAATGTGCATTATTTTATATAAAAATTAATATTTTATATCATTAACTTTTGATTTGTTGTTTTATAAAATATTATCTTTTTGTTTTTTTTTTTATATGAATGAAGAAGTTTTATTGACAAGGAAAATCCAATCAAGGATTCCTCAAAGGCCAAAGGGCCATCAAGAAGCAAGAACATTCAAACTTTCTGTTTTAAACCGGCAACAAATTGTCCATTCTATCCAGATATAAGATTGTCCTGCTCTCCCCTTAACTGGCCATGTTCATTGGGCCAAAGAAAGTGTACACATTAGACATGTGCATGGCATATGTAAAGGCATAGAAACACCCAGTAAAGGCTAGAAGTACATATGCTATTATCAGTCTTTAATGCAATTTGGATAATACTTATAGCTTAGTTGTTATTTTAAATAATGTTAGATTCTTTAATATTATTGAATAATATGATGATGCTTTTATTAGAAGCACATTTACCTATTTCCATGCACACATATGTAATGTACTATTTTTTTTTTTTTTGGTTTTGCCTTATTTGTTACTTCCTTCTAATTGTTTGAATTGTTTCATGATTTTCAGTTGACTGAACATAAATTATCACGAAAGGAGGAAGGTATGTTTATGGTTTGTTAAACTTATTGCCATGTGCAAATACGAGTATCCATGTGATTTCATGCATGTTTGTATACATTAATACATTAATTTTGTTATAGTTACCAAAGTAAGGGTTTAGGTTTAGGGTTATGTTTGCCGATAGAGGATTCAAATCTCGTCTATTTATTGTCTTGATTTCTTTTTCTCAATATGAAAAAACAATCCATGCTATCATGGAAACATGGTTTCATGTCAACGCTTCTCTTTATCTTTATAGTTTAACAATTTCTGTATGCTGGTTTTGTAATCTTGGTTCAATCTGTCTTCCAGAAGAGGCAATTCGAAGATCTAGTGCTGCAGAGCAGGATGATATTCAAGCTTTGAGGTTTGTTATTATTACATTTTTGTGTGTGGCATGTGTGGGGGAGTATTCTTTTACATGAGAAAACATCAAGATTTGCCTTCTTCTAGGTAGTGGTTAAGATAATAATAGAAAAGAAAGCGTTATTTTTTTGGGAATGTTCAAGCGATTGACACTTACAAGCAGGTAGTTTGATGTTTAAGAACCTGGTTAGTCACTGAGGAAGAAAAGGCGGGAAAACTGAAAATCTAGCAAAGGTTCTTTTAATAAATAAATAATGTTGTGAAATGTATGAACAATTTAACACTTCAGTGAATCAGTGCCAAAGTTGAGATTATATAGGATATATCTAGCAATTTTAAATTATTGTAATTTTTTTATCTGTATATTCAGACGGTTTCTGTTATCTATTATTATTTTAAAGTTTAAAAATTATTGCAAAAATTAATTATATTTTTTATTTTATTTCATTATTATCTATTCATGCATATTGCTTTTCATATATAATTAAATACTAAGTTAAGCTATATCTATGAAGAAAATGGTTTATTTCTGGATGTGTTGTTGATTTAAATGTGTTGTTGACCGGAGGAAATAGTGTTATACCAAGCTCTGAGTGATATTTCGTGATGTCTCAAAAGGAATGTATTTCTAAAGAAAATTAATTTCTTTAGGATCAATTTGATTTCTTGGTTGATTTTTTGTGCTCAACTTGTGGTTTCCTTAAGCGAATTTTGTATGGTAATTTTGCATAAGGAATTGGAGAGCTACCTTGTATTCTTGAATGGTAGATATTGTGGGTAAAATGGATAGGGGGAAAACTTAATGAATTTTTTTGAAATATTGAAATTTTGGTTTATGTTGCCAATGGTATTGTTTGCCAAGTATCCGATCACATATTGTTGTTTTTGTCTTTCCTCTTGTCTTGTTTAAGAATAAATTGCCATTTATGAATGAAAGTTTAGCACAGTATGTTATGTTACTTACAGTTCCACCACTGTTATTGCAGAAAGGTTTCAAGGCAAGAATACTTGAAGAAAAGGGAGGAAAAGAAATTAGAAGAACTAAGGTATGATGCAACTTCAGTGTCTGTAAGGTTCTTTGTTAGGTCACATTTTTGGTCAATAAATAAATTACAGCTTGATTGCATTACTTTGCTGTGGCATGCTAGTATCATACTAGTTCTTTATTTTATCGTTGAGTTTAATAGTTTTTCTTGGTTATTGCAGAGATGATATAGAAGATGAGCAATATCTGTTTGAAGGCGTGAAGCTTTCGGAAGCAGAATATCGTGAACTGAGGTAATCTATCTGTTTAGTGGTTTCTTGAGTTCCCCTTCAATTTGTTTTGCGCTACTATGTGAGATTTTTTTATTTCTTTTTTTCTCTATTAGAGATAGCACCAACTGAATTGTGTGAAGCAAAAGCCATACCCAGGTCTCTACCATTGTCCTTGCTTTAGGGGATATTTGATATGCGAGAAATCTTTTCATACTTGAGAATTGCAAATCCTATGAATTATTAATCATAGGAATGATCAAATTTTGATTCGTTAGTCAAAAATATTGCATGGAATATTTCTACAAGTTTTTATTGTGTTATTTTCATTTAAATCTTTAACTTATTATCATGTTAGATGATTTAATACGAGACTCTCACTTCACTATGGAAATGCCAAAATTCTAGAAAAGTAAAAATTGTTCTTTTTCCAAAAGTGTACTTATAGAAATTTTTGAAAGTTAATCAAATTGTTGATTTAATTTATTGTTTTTTTTTTCATGTTCAATCTGTATGTTCTGGAAGTGTATAATTAATTTGTATTCGATGAGTGTATAGCTTTTGTATTACCAGGAATTTTTTTTATGTTTTTTGTTTATTGTCCCCAGGTACAAGAAAGAGATATATGAACTTGTGAAGAAGCGCACAGAGGAGGCTGACAATGTGAATGAGGTAAATAATCATTTAATTTGTAATACATGAGTATGGGATACTATTGGTTATTTATTAACTGTTGATTATTGTTGAAATAATTTTTTTTATTAGTTTACTTAAGTTGCTTGCCAGTTTATTCTGCTTTAGCTTTCTATGGAGTATTACTAAGTTATTGCCAAGACTAAGCTGTTGTATGTTCTAAAATACAATGGAAATCATACAATGGAAGTTGGTGTGAAGATAGACGGTTTAATAATTCTTTTGGGATCTGGGAGCTGACAAAGGGATCTGAACATTCAATAAGTTAAATTGATCCATCTATGTGTTTTTTGCCCAACTCATGTTCTACTGAAATTGCAGTATAGAATGCCAGAAGCTTATGACGTGGAAGGTGGTGTTAATCAGGAGAGGAGATTTTCTGTGGCTATGCAGCGTTACAGGTATTTCACTTGCCACTATTTTCTTTATACGAGCTATCATGTGTTTCCTCTCACTTTCATCTTGAGGTCATGCATGAAATTTCAAAAGCATTTTTTATTTGCTTAATCATTGTGCTTGTTTTACTTTACAGGGATCCAAATGCTGAAGATAAAATGAATCCATTTGCTGAACAAGAGGCTTGGGAGGAACATCAGATTGGTAGATATTTCTGCATTATTATACTCAAATTCTCTATTCTTAAGAAGTTTTTATCTATTTAAGTTCTGAATAACATATTTCAGGAAAGGCAACGCTGAAGTATGGTTCAAAGAACAAAAAACAAGTCTCTGATGATTATCAGTAAGTTTCTTCATCTAGAAAAATCTCCAGATTCAGGTTGATGACCAACCAATCTCTAGAAACTTTATTGTTGCATTAGGGATCTCCTTCAATTAGGTTCATTAACATTATTTAAATTGGGTTCCTGTGGTTAATTATCCATCAACAAAACAAATGTAGTTAGATGAAACTATAGACCATAACCCAGTTAAAAACAAATATATGATCAAGGATCCAAATGAAAAAAAGAAGAAGTTTAGGGACCTAATTAAAAATTCTTAAATAGTTCATGGACCTTCTAAGTGATTTAACCTCTTCAATTATTTAGATTTATTGTAGGGTGTTATTCATCACCTCCACTCCTGTGTATAGAAATAACTGATTTAAACTTGCTCATAAATTGTTTAGGTATGTGTTTGAGGACCAGATTGATTTTATCAAGGCATCAGTAATGGATGGAGATAAGGTATGTGGATTACGCAGCTGGACTCATGGGATTTAGTTGTTATATTCTTTTGTTTGAACCCGTCTTTCTTTGCAGTTTGATTATGAAGAGATGCAAGATTCTCTTGAAAAGTCCAGAGCAAAGTCAGCTTTGGAGGCACTTCAGGTAACCTTTCGAATTTATTCATGACTTTATTATCTAGGAACTCTAACCATTAAATGTCTAACATGCTTTTCTATGTAACTGTCTGAAGTATAGTGTAAAATTCTTGTTGGATCCATTCATGTTTTGGATCCTATTCCCTGTTTAACAACTTCCTTTTGATGCTTAATGGAACCTATATGAATTTAATCAAACAGTTGTATGTTGTTATTATTTTCCTCATACTTTTAAACATCAAAAGGGCAACAAAGAGCGGGAAACAACCTGTGCAGTAGTGTTTTTTTTTTCCAATCAGATAAAGAGCAATTTTTTACTCAAGTGGGATAGGGAAACCATCTATCGCTAAGATGTATATTATGAAGTAGTGTGGGGTATTTGATCTCATAAGAAGGGAATGATTACGTGACAGGTTTCAAGAGATCCAAAGAAGGGCGATTGGGAAGTAGTTAATTTAATAGATTGCGAGTGGGATAAAAAAAGAGATATGGGAGGTAAAGTGTGTCGTGTTGGAGATTTCACATCTTCTAGAGATATGACTAAAGTATAGTATATAAGTTGGTGGAAATCTCATATTATACCATGGTTTTGTGAGGTCAAATTAGGTTTTTAAAGTCCACTTTCATAAGATGGTGTCATAGCTAATGATTCCTTGTATTGAAAGTTTTTCTGACATAGCTTTCAAATGAGCATCTTGTTGTGGTGAACGGTTGTGTACATGGAAGCATCACTACTAAAGTATTCGTGGTTAAAATATGTTGTTGCTCGAAAGGAAAGGTGTTAGGAAATCAAATTGAGTTAGAATTCTCAGAGTATAAATGAGTAAAATGAACGGTACAAAAGTAGAAAGATTTGTGAACTTATTGCTTTAATGTTTTGAGTTGAAGGTGGTCACCATGTCTTATATGGGTTTGGTCATGGTTTATTTGTACTAAATCTCCGTTATGTCTCTCCGTGGAAGTCCCATAGATGGTATCAAAGCTTATCCTAGTGAGGTTAGTTTGTGCTTATTGTGCTAGCTATTATCGGGCCACCCGCTATTTCTACGCTCAAGATGTCCCATGCTTGGGATGGTGAAGTGTGTAAGAGATCTCGCATCATTTAGAGATATGGTCAAATTATAGTGTGTGATTGAGTGTAAATCTCATTTGATAAGCTAATTTTGTGAGGTCAAATTAGACTTTAAGCCATTTTCATTAGATTATGTTAGATATATAAACAGGAAAACAGAAAAAAAAAAGATAAGGAAAATATGAAAAACAGCGAGGGAGGGTCTACCCTGTTTTATGTAATTTCTGTTTCAATTCATAGTAATGTATTCTTTCATTCCAGTGTAAAATCCTACCAAACAGGTATGATATCGCACTAATGAGTATATGATGGTATAGTCACATTGCGCTGTGTGGTTTGATCCGGGTTCTATCATATCGTTATTTTATTGGTAAATAAACAAATCATAATGGAAAAATGGATAAAAAAATTGTGACAAAAACAGTTAAATGGGATTTCCCCTCTATTAAATATTATAGATGAAAAAAACAATTTGGCCAATTTTTAATTTAGTGCCACTTAAGCATATTCTTTTAGTTTTCAGTAATAATGGATTTAGGCAAGGAAAAGGACAATTGTAAAGGCTAGGAAGTACTTACTATAAGAAGACAACTGGAAAAATTGCTTGAGGCTGCTATTATATTGGTTCAATAATTACAACAATTATATTATTGATATTTTAATTCCTTGAGAAAGACATTAAACTACAAGGAGGTTGGCTATTAGTCAAATTTGAGGATTAAGAAATAAAAATCTCAATCTTTTTGCAGGATTAATTTTTAAAACGAGACTATATTATTCACCTTTTTGTTGTTTTTTATAGGAGGAGAGAAAAAAGTTACCCATGTACCGCTATCGGGATGAATTGCTCCAAGCTGTTCATGATCACCAGGCATTTTCCCCTTCTATTCCTTTCTTTTGGTGCTGAATACGAGTGAATTTCATCTCTGTTGTCAATGATCTGTTCTGTATTTGTATTCATTGCCTTTGTATAAATATTTTCTTGTATACAATTGTGTCTTTATTCAAATTAAACCTTGAATATTCTCTTTATTTAGGTACTTGTAATTGTTGGAGAAACTGGTTCTGGAAAGACAACACAGATCCCCCAATATCTTCATGAAGTTGGATACACAAAGCATGGAATGGTGTGATTTAATTTCATTTCATGTGCTTACAACATCTGGAAACCTTATTTTATGCTCCCATTAATACTTCTGTTTTACAATGTGCAAGTATTGACAAGGCTGTGCTTCTTTGCTGATGTTTTATTTTTCTCTATTCTTGTTCTTTGGGCCTTGTCAACTATTGTTTATAAATTGCGGAACAAGTAGTTACCTGTTTTATTTTTCCATGCATACTACTATAACTCCTAAAAAACAATTCAAGACCAGTGGCCATGGTTTAATAATTTAATTTTGACTGTGTCATTCAAATATGATTACTTGTAACTTTTCATACATTGTATCATATCTTTTGTATTGTAGGCATTGGAAATTACCAAACCTAAGATGGTTATTTTTTTCTTTGCAGATTGCATGTACTCAGCCACGGCGTGTTGCAGCTATGAGTGTTGCTGCTCGAGTTTCTCAAGAAATGGGTGTTAAATTAGGACATGAGGTAAGCCGCCCTAAGTATTGAATATTTTAACATTGATTTCTGTTAATTATTATATTATAAAGTTTATTTGCTGTGAAGCTTTCACATTTCTTAGAAAATGGATATGCTCATTATATATTGAGTTCTTGTCAAAGTGTAAGTTGATTATGTACATCTCTCTTTCACTTGTCTTAGTCTTTTAATTGTTTAATTTGAACTTTTCAATTTTAGGTTGGTTACTCCATTCGTTTTGAAGATTGTACCTCAGAGAAAACCATTCTGAAATATATGACTGATGGAATGTTACTGAGGGAATTTCTTGGTGAGCCTGATCTAGCAAGTTATAGGTGAGCTTTTATTGGATTCATATTTAGGTTTAGTTAGACGCATTATAATTGTTTACTTATTATGTTTGCAAATGTTGCAGTGTTGTGATGGTGGATGAGGCTCACGAAAGAACACTCTCAACGGATATTTTGTTTGGATTAGTAAAGGTGAGCAGAACATTCTGTGATGAACTAAATATGGATACCTTATTAGTAATTCTAACAGGTTCAGCGTTGAGACGTTTTGAAGTCTATTCCTTGAAAAAATAAGCATTTGTATTGATTTTCAATACACTTTTTAGTTGAGTCTGGTGCAAGTGTTTTTATTTACATTGCAATACGAGTACTTACTGTTTTTGGACTAAATCATTATTTTGTTCCCCATAAGTGTATATTGTTGTCACATTAGTTTTTGAAACTAAGAAAATTTCTAGTGAGTCCTTCAAATTGACTCATGTGGTTGACAGATTGCACTTTCAGAGACTTATTTGGAATTTTCTTAGTTAAAAAAATTATTGATGGGATTAGGAGCTGATAGGACAATTATTGGTAGAAAATATGAACAGTTACATGTGTATTGTTTAATTAGGTTCAGTTATGTATTTTTGGAATTTATTTTGTATTAGGTCTGATGGTTGACATTTATTATGTGTTTAGGAGCAGCTATTATATTAAAGTTATATAGAAAATGCCATGTAGGAAAAAAGTGAGCAGAGTACTTTGAAAGTTCTTTGGGCAGCTTCTGGTGGAATTTTCTCTTTAATTAGTGTGCCTAAATACCAAATATCATTGTTCAATCAGCAATACACTTGCATGGACTAAACTGCTTGCCTATTCTGTTTTTGTGACAGGATATTGCTCGTTTCCGACCTGATCTTAAGTTGCTGATATCAAGTGCTACACTTGACGCAGAGAAATTCAGTGATTACTTTGATTCTGCGCCAATATTCAGAATTCCAGGGAGACGATATCCTGTTGAAATAAACTACACGAAAGCACCTGAGGCCGACTACTTGGATGCTGCTATTGTCACCTCGCTTCAAATCCATGTCACTCAACCTCCCGGAGATATATTGGTATTCCTTACTGGACAAGAAGAAATTGAAACAGCAGAAGAAATCTTGAAGCATAGAACTAGAGGCTTGGGGACTAAAATTGCTGAGTTAATAATATGCCCTATATATGCCAATCTTCCAACTGAATTACAGGCTAAAATATTTGAACCCACTCCTGAAGGAGCACGAAAGGTGGTCCTTGCAACTAATATTGCAGAAACGTCATTGACAATTGATGGGATAAAGTATGTCATTGATCCCGGATTCTGTAAGATGAAAAGCTATAATCCAAGAACAGGGATGGAATCTTTACTAGTAACTCCCATATCAAAAGCTTCAGCAAATCAGAGAGCAGGTCGTTCTGGAAGAACAGGTCCGGGAAAGTGCTTCCGGCTGTACACTGCATATAATTTTCACAATGATTTGGAGGAAAACACTGTTCCTGAAATACAGCGGACTAACCTTGCAAATGTAGTTTTGACTTTAAAAAGTCTTGGTATTCATGACTTGTTGAACTTTGATTTTATGGATCCTCCCCCTGCTGAGGCCTTATTAAAAGCTTTGGAGCTTCTATTTGCATTAAGTGCTTTAAATAAGCTTGGTGAGTTAACCAAGGTCGGTAGAAGGATGGCAGAGTTCCCACTTGATCCTATGTTGTCAAAAATGATAGTGGCTTCAGAAAATTTCAAGTGTTCAGATGATATCATATCAATTGCTGCTATGCTTTCTGTTGGAAACTCAATATTTTATCGTCCAAAGGATAAACAAGTACATGCAGACAATGCAAGGATGAATTTTCACACGGGAAATGTTGGAGACCATATTGCATTGCTAAAGGTTCTGTTGCTGCTGGCTTTTTCTGTATTTTGTTGATTGTCAACTTTATCTATATGCATTTTTTCCTTTCTGTGAAATGTTGGACTCTATTATTAGATATTTTTCTTGTGCCATCCACCATGATGGTGAGTTGTGTTGCATCACACATTGAGTTCGTGATGGCACACTGTTCTTTGTGGGTCATTCTAAACTTTTACTATACCTTACTAATTTTTATTTTTCATTCAGGTCTACAATTCGTGGAAGGAGACCAATTATTCAACGCAATGGTGTTATGAAAATTATATACAGGTATTGACCTTCTACTGCAAACCATTATTTGGCGTGTCCATATTTAGTGGAAGTGCTAGAAGAAAGTAGTATACACATCCATACATTGTTAAGTACATTAAGTAGCAATAATGGGAGTTGAGAAAATTAAGTGAGTGAAAGTGATGGGGAGAAATGCTACTTTATTTAACTGTTCTAAATATAATTTGGTTCATTTGACGAGAAGTTTTTTGACAAATTGAAATGTTGTAAAAAATATTGGCCAAAATACTACCTCAATGTTCTCATTATTGAGAGTGGTGTGCGCGGTGTTAATAGCTATTTAGAGGGCTTTCTTTTGCAGATTGATTGGATATAGCTTTGAGAAGATGTAATTACTAATTGTTTTCTTTTTATTGATTGACTTTTTCTTATTCTTTCTATTATTACCTTTTACTTTTCTGCTGATAGTATTCTTTTTATAAAAGAAAATTTTAGAACTTATATGTTGTATTTAGGTTTGTGACTATGATGCCCATATTTAGTTCTCTTGGCATTATGATCTAAAAAGAGATTATTTCCGCAATGATCCTCATTTTAAAGTGCTTATATTTGAATTTATTCATCTTTTGTTCATCGTTGCTGTATTTGTTATCTTGATTCCAGGTAAGGAGTATGAAACGGGCAAGGGATATCCGTGATCAACTGGCAGGTCTTTTAGAGAGGGTTGAAATTGAACTAATATCAAATGAGAGTGATTTAGATGCCATCAAGAAATCTATTACTTCTGGTAAACTTATAAAACTAATAATTTCTTGCATTGCAGATCCTCTTTTAGTTTACTGAATCTAATTTTTAACTGCTGCAGGGTTTTTTCCACACTCTGCTCGACTGCAAAAGAATGGATCTTATAGGACTATTAAACATCCACAAACTGTTCACATACATCCTAGTGCGGGGCTGGCAGAGGTACGTTCGTTTTGTATGTTGCTGATAAGTGATAATGTATGTTGATTGCATGGACTTTTTTCTACCCCATTTCTAGGTAATCAGCAAGTTGTGCTGTATTATTGAAATGACAAACCCTGAAACCAATATACAGATAATACATAATTTCAATTGGAATATTTCTTTCATATTACATATTCTGATTTCCATACAAAAGTAGCTATTTAAATAATAAAAATAAATCCCTAATTACAGTAGTGGCTATCTTACCTATTTTAGTATGTGCTTTTATGATGTGTTATAGTTACAACAATAAGAATTATATCTTTATAATTTCAGATATCAAGATCATATCTTTATAACTAGAAATATCAAGATCATATTTGATATTAAGGCCATTTCAAAACATAATATTCCAAACCATCAATTTGGAGATATAATTAAAATCACTTAAAGACTAAATAAACTTTTGGAGATCCCACATCTAGTAGGAATAAGGTGTAAACCGCTCACCAAGATAAACCATAGGGCACTCAATGTTTATGGATAAAAAGGAAATACAAATTAAATCTGGATGAAATTTTTAACCTCTGGTTTCAATCATCCAATTGTAAGAATTTATAAATGTGGATGCTCTATATAGTTTTCAGATCGTCTAGAGGTACAAGTTGATTAACATGATATTTAATTCTTTGGAGTTGAATATTTTCACTGTCTGTGATGTTGATGTAATATTAATCCGCTGGTGTGGGTTATAGCTGTTATGATCATAAAGGAAATAGTACTACTTGTTGCTTCGTATGATCTGTGGCTGAGAATGAGCTTTAAATTTTTTGAGAAATCCTGACAACTCAATCTCTGCTTGTGAATTCATTTCAATTTGAGGCAATTTGAAAAGAATCAATCAACCGTATGTTGCATTAATGTGTGTATTAATGATTTTGTGAAGTTGCGATCACTATGGTCTAAAAGATCTAATTGTTTCTTTCATTATTTGATTTCTCTTGTAGGTTCTTCCTAGATGGGTTATATATCATGAACTAGTACTCACAACCAAGGAATATATGAGACAGGTATTTCCAACTGTTACCGATTTCAAACATTTCATAACTTCTTTCAATGGGTATCTGTCAGATGGCTGAAACTGCATACTCATATTTCAGGTGACAGAGTTAAAGCCAGAGTGGTTGGTGGAGATAGCGCCCCACTATTACCAGCTTAAGGACGTTGAAGACTGTATGCTTTCTCTCTCTTTCTCATATTGCTATTATATCTTTGCAGGGAGTTAACAACATTTCCCTTTGAGCATTAATCAAGTTTTGTTTATAAATATCATAAAGAGTCTTGTTATTGCATGCTAGCTATGCTCCTGTCATTAGTTTGTGGATGTTATCCCACACTTTTTAATAATGCGGATTCTAATTTATAGGTTGTCATACTGTTAATAGCCGTTTAGTAAAACTATCGTGTAGTAGTTTGAGATACATCAAATACAATGAGAGGGAAAACAAGATAATTCTAGAAGATGCTCCTAGAAACTAGTTCTAGCATGAACATGCTCCTACAAACTTCAGAACAAAGCACACAACACCTTTTCATTAGATAAATCCAAGTATGTCTAGAAAACTCACCAATAAACAATAGTAAAATAATATCATAGTACTAAAAATATAGTAAACTATTTCAAAGATATATTAAATCTGTATGTTTCTAAGATATTATTTTTGTTTTATTTGATATATATTTGTGGAACTTAATGAATAGTTAATTAAATAATTTGTTACGAATCCCTTTTATAATTACAATGCCTGAAAAGGTATACATATTTTGTGTGAGAATTATTGCTTTGCCATTGGTTAATTCGTTGAAGATTTTGCTCAGTTAGCATACAGCATATCATTAATCAATCTTGAATTTGTTGATTGTTATAACAAGAATATGTTGATTTATGCCATATAGCTATTGAGTTGAATTAAATTTTATGGCAGTGCATTCGAAGAAAATGCCTCGTGTAGCAGGCCGTGTACAAGAGGACAAATAACTGACACCTTTGCATATGCTTTGAGATGATGAGATACTTTTGGAAGAAAAAAAATGCCCCTTAAAGATTGGATATGTATTGTAAATATTTTTCACTGTACATTTAGACTATAGCATTGTATCCTTCACCACACATGCCTCCATTGGGGATAGTACTGACTTCATTACTAATCACCAACAAATTTTGTCATGTAGGTTTCTTTTTCATTTGTTGTAAGAAGTGATTTCTAATTCAATTTTGTTATTGCTATTTAATACTTGTAAATATTGTTCTTTAACACAATATTTTCGAAGCAGCATGTACAAATTCATTTGATCCAGCAAATGCAGTTCCATCATGGCTTATATTGGCTTTTATGTTATGGTTGAGATGTTTTGTCCCCATTGGTTGCTCCAGTGTGTAAAATTTAAACCATTTCATTTCTTTCATTTACTACCAAATACTTCTGTATTGTAATATATCTGTAACTGAATAATTTCCCTGTTTATGTGGCTAATTAAATTTGTATAAATGATTTCTTAAACATTATTATACCGACTATTTATTTTAGTAAAATATGTTTTTAATATGAAAATTTATGAATTTTACATTTATTTGACCTTTGAAATATTTTTAGTGTTTTTAAATATATTTTTATTATAACCAATATATCAAGATGTAAGGTGGTGTATCACATTCATACAAAATATGTAATATCAAAAACCAACTAAAATAAATAAAAAAATTAGAAATCAAGAGTTAAGACAATTATTAGAGATCAAATAAAAATTTAACTTTCGTTGGAATAAATAGATAGGAAAGTTCATAATTTTTAAGATATTTAAACACATCTATTTTGAATTTATCTTATTTCAAATATGTTATTGGTTTTTTTTTTGTTTGGATAATTTGATTACCATAAGATACAAAACTATTTATTTATTTATTTAATAATCATAAATAAACTAAAAATATCAATGTTAATGATCTTTTTTAATTGATATTAGTTTATGTTATCTTTTGTTAAAGCTTTCAATTGATATTGATAAAGCTTTTCTTCTATTAACAGAGACCGAGGTTATTTTCACTCGGTGCCATTTACAATAATTTTCGTCGATGTTGTTGGTTGGTTTTTTTTTTTTTTTTTTTTTTTTTTTTTTTTTTTTTTTTTTTTTGTTTATTTTTAAAATATTTTTTTTTTTTTTTTTTGTTTGTTTTTTTTTTTTTTTCTGACTTTTTCCAATTGATATAGCGAAAGAAAAAAAGTATAGTTAATATTGTCCGAAGGTTTTTAATATTAGTATTAGAAAAAAAAAATCCTAATAAACTACGAATAGAAAATAACATTGATACTAACTAAAACTAATTATTATAATTGAAAAAAAAAATATAGTTCACATTCGTTAAAAATAATATCCCAAACTTTTCCTAAGTCTTTACTCATAATCCTAATAAGCAGGAGGGTTCGTATCATTTGCTCATCAGAGTTTCGTTCTAATTTTGTTTTTTTTCTTAAATAGGTTTCAATTTTCGTCAATTTTACTTAATACGGTTCTTTTTTACTAATACCGTTTAAATTATTAACGATCATCAACAGTGAGTGTCACATGTTACTTCGTGATTTTTTTAAATTTTTTTAAATTTTTTTAAAATGTACATGTGTCAATCAAGAAACGTGTCAAAGTCAATGTTTTATATTAATTTGGTTTCTCTATTTGTTATTTTGTTGAATTTAGTTCCAATTTTGTGTAAAATTAACCAATTTTGTTGTCGAAGATGAAACCAAATTTAATTTTTATATAAAAGTTATAATTATGTGAATTTTAATATGATATAAAAACATTAAATAAAAATATGAATTTTAATATAAAAATTAAATTTGGTTTTGAGAGGAACAAAATTGGTTCATGTTAACAAAATTTGGACTAAATTGGGATTAAATTGAACAAAACTAACGAATATAGGGACCAATTTGAATATAAAATATTGACTCTAACACGTGACACGTTGCTGGGTTGATACGTGAACATTTAAAATTTTAAAAAAAAGTTAAAAAAAATAAAAAATAAAATAAAAAAAACTAGGAAGTGACATGTGACAATCAATATTCATGGGCGTTAATAATTTAAACTGTATTAGCAAAAGATGACTAAATTGAAAAAAATTGACGAAAAATATGACCTATTTAATAACAAAAACAAAATTATAATTGATTTGACAAAACTTAACGAAAATTGAGATCAAAAAATATTTTAACCTAATATAAATAATTTTAATTAATACTAATAAAAGTTATTAATAGACATTTACAAATCCTGTAAGGTTTGACAAAAAAAAATTGTAATATTAACTAAAAAGCTTAAAATATGATAAATTTTATTATGAAAGAAACTTTTAACAACATTTATTATTAAAAAATTGTAACGTTATTTGTTGATAAATAATTCTAAAATTATGATCTCAAATCTTAATTAAGCCAACAATATGAATTTTTATCAAGTTAAGACAAAATAAAATGAAGCTAAAAAAAAGTATATTTGCTGACTTGAATCATTTCATTAACCAATCCAATTAATTCCATAAAATTATACAATTTCTTTTTTGTTTAAATTTCTCATCCAACCAACATAATATCTTATATTCTAATCATTTTAGATGCTCTATTGTAATTTCGATATATTTTTTAAATTGTGGCATTTTAATAAGAGTGTATTTTATAATAGGTACCGAAGAATCATGAAATTTTCTTAAAAATTTGTATTGAAAAGTAATATATATGGAACACACCACGCATGAATTTTCTTCAAAGGTCTTGGATATATAACTGGTCAAGACCTCATTTTATCACTTTCGGTGAAAATCGTTGACAATAGACAACAACATATAGCCAATAGCTAATGTAAGAGAACTATTAATTTGTGTATTAAATTAAAAATTGAGAAAAATCGCAGATATCATATAAAAACACTAAAAAAGTTTTACATGGAAGTTATGATATAAAAGCTAGATTCATATATGTTTGAAATGTAAATTATAGTATCCATTGTCAATGGGAATGAAAAAAAAAAATCAAGACATGGACAAACGGAAGTTTAACACCTAAGGAAACCCTTTATGAAAGCCTCCAAAATTTGATTGATTTATTTCTTCCTTTTTTTTTCCACACAGAAGAGGATAACTTTCATTCAGAAACAAATCAAGACAAAGTGACTTTGGCCAATTTTACTTCTCATGATATATTGGTTAAAGCTAAACTAAGGAAAAATAAAAAAAGAAATAGCATTGAAATCTATTTTTATTGACCAATTAGAATTATCTCCTAGGATCTATAATTGTCTCAAAAAATCCAATATTCATACATTATTAAAATTTTTGAATAACAGTCAAGAAGGCCTTCTGAAATTTGAATATTTTCACATAAAAGATGGAAAATCTATATTGGATATTTTAAAAATACAAAAGTATTTTGCATAAAAGTGAAATCTATTGACATAAGATTTTTTCAAATTAATTTTTTTTCTATTCAGAATAAAATGTCCAAAATATGTAATTTAAATATTTAGAACAAATCTTAATGGTCAGAATATATCTAAAAAGGAATAGATGTATATGGGGATTAGTAGGTTTAGAAAGAATTCTTCTTATATATACCGTACATATATCATGATATATTATTAAAAATGAATTAAAAATGAAACCAATCTTCTAATTTTTTTAAAAGGACCTAACGTTAGGAATCTTTCTCAATAAGTAATGTTTCTTGTATACCTAACCAAGAGGGCAACTAGACTACCAATCAAAAATATGATAGTTGCTACTGGACGACAAAATAGATTTTGAAATTTATTAACATTCTCCAAAAAGGTACCAGAACCATTAAAAGAACATTCAAGAACTTATTGGGTACTATACAAACTATTTGAAATACAAGAAAAAAAAATACCATTCAGGTAATATTTCCAAAGATTTGCAAAAGAATCTGCAAATTCTTTAATCATGGATGGTTGTTAAACATACGTTAAAGACAATTATACCTAGAATTACTACTACTAAAATATATAAAAAGATGGTTAGGCCATGCGAGTTCTCTATAATAATTATGACTCATCCCCTTAATCAATTTAGCTCTTATAACCCATCTCTTTGGCCAATTTAGCTCTTAATACAGGATTATTAAGTCAAGTTTTTTTGTTATTAAGATGTCTCTTATATATTGTTTAAGTAGGTTAGTAATGTATGTTAGGGGTGTATTTTGTATAAGGTGACATTTATTATGTTGTTACGGTAACTATTATATTAAAATTATATAGAAAATGTGCCGAAACAATGAGATTATTTGAGAGTTATTTGTGCTGCATCTGGTGGAATTTTGTTTTAACTAGTTATGCCTAAATTACAAAATAACAAATATTATTGTTAAATCAGTTGTACATTCCCCAGGACTAAACTGTTTGTCTACTTGTTTCCTGATTTCGAGTCCTACATTTACACACGTATAGATTAAGTTGTTACTTTGATTAACGCCAATATTCAAAATTTCAAAATTATAGGAAGAGGATATTATGTAGAAATAAACCACACAAAAACAACCTGAGACTCACTACTTAACCTGAAATATGTTTTTTAACATGGTATTTTCATTCATTTAGACCTATCACTGTCTCATATTTTAAACCTGCTGAACCATTTACTGCGTGTTGGATATGACCCAATCTAGACTTAATTTCAAATTCCTTTTGGCATCATTTATTTATAACATAATGTTTATTTGTTAAAAAAAAAATCCTTTTAACAAGATAAAATTAGTTTCAAAATAACTTTGGAAATACGTGCTGTCGGACGCATATGATCTGATTTTGAAACACTTTTAAAAGAACTAAAAAGTGAAAAATAATTTTATTTTTCTTTTACTGTGGTGTCTGGCTCGCCGTTATGTTATGTGACACTCAATCTTAAACAATTCAAAAATAACAAAAAAATATAAACTTTTCAAAATTAAAAATCAACCTGTTTCAAACAATAACAAATTTTCAAATTGATTTATTTAAAGAATCATGTAAATTTGATTTTTCATAATATTTAAAAGAGAGGATTTGTCCCTGTAAGACCAAACAATAAAAAAATACTTTTGTTTTTTTTCAGTATTTTTCTTAATTACTTTTGAATAAAATTAAACATTTAAAAACAACATCAATTTTTTTGGCACATTTAATTAAAGGTTATATTCGAACGAGAGTTGTAAAATGCTAACACATCTCTTACAAAAAAATTTAGTTTTTGTTGACCTTGTCTTATTTTTATGATTTTTATAGTTTTTTTTATAATAAATTATGGTGATGACTTCAAACTATATTTTTAAAACTCTTTTATTGTTTAATTCACCGTTTTGTCATGATTTAGGTTGTGACACTCGTTAATATTGTCCCAAGGTTTTCCCATTAGAATTAGAAAAAAAAAATTAATGAACTATTAATAGAAAATAATTTTGATCTTGCTAATTAAAAATTAATTATTAAAAACATCAACAACAAAAATAATGACAAAACTTGAAAACAATATAGTTTACACACATTCATTAAACATAAGGATTAAATATGTTTTTACTCCCTGAACTTTGACACAAAATTGAAATCCTTCTTATCTAAATCTTTGTTACATCTTGGTCTCTAAACTTTAATAATGAATGGATATAATCCTTTTAACCTAATTATGTAAAAAAATTTGACATGTCAAATGTGTTTTCCAATAGACATTGAAGTGAGAACGTGTCAAATGGTGTAAATAACCCAAATGCTAGCATGAAACACATTTGACATAAAAAATGGATAAATATAATTTTGGTCCTTGACGTATTACAAAAATTGGAAATGGTCCCTCCTCGAAACTTTTGAGTTCTTTGGTCCCTCTACCTTCAAAATCACTAGTTTTTAGTCCCTAAGTTTCAACGACGTTAAAGTTTATCCTACGTTGCAAAAGACATACCAATTCAACTTTAGGGTTGTGGGTTGTTGACACGTGTGGTGACATGTGTCTACACATGTTGTTTCATTTTTTGAATGAATTCAATTTATTAGTATTTGTGTTGTTAATATCAGTTGTAATCATTGATATGTTGTAAGTTTGAGTTGTTATTCGTCCCTGTGATGTAAGTTTGAATTGTTATCCGTCTGTGATATAAGTTTGAGTTGTTATCAATCCCGGTGTTGTAAGAGTTTTTATCAGTCTCTGTGTTGTAAGCTTGAGTTATTATCAGTGTGTGTGTGTGTTGCCAAATCGGTCATAATTTTATTTTTGTACTCAAATAGGTTCTAATGTTCATCAATTTTGTTCAATTTGGTCTTCTTTTAGTAACACCGTTTAAATCATTGAAGACCATGAATAGTGACTGCAACGTGTCACTTTTTGTTTTTGTTTTTTATTTTTTTAAATGTCCAGTTGTCAACTCAGCAATGTGTCACATGTCAGAGTTAATGTTTTATATTCAATTTAGTCTCTATATTCGTTAGTTTTGTACAATTTAATCTTAATTTTTGTTAACATGAACCAATTTTGTTCCTCTCCAAATTGAAACTAAATTCAATTTTTATACTAAAATTCACATTTTTATTTAATGTTTTTATATAATATATTAAAATTCACATCATTATAACTTTTCTATAAAAATTAAATTTGGTGTCATCTTCGACAAGGACAGAATTGGTCATTTTAAACAAAATTTGGACTAAATTGAACAAAAATAACAAATATAGGGACCAAATTGAATATAAAACATTGACTTTGATACGTGGCACGTTGCTGGATTGGCACGAGTACATTTTAAAAAAATTTTAAAAAATTTTAAAAAACAACGAAGTGACATGTGGCACTCATTGTTCATGACCGTTGATGATTTAAACAGTATTAGCAAAAAACGACCAAATTGAACAAAATTGACGAAAATTACGACCTATTTAAGCACAAAAAACAAAATTAAGACTTATTTGACAAAACTTGACAAAAATTGGAACAAAGAAAGTATTTTAACCATATATATATATATATATATATATATATATATATATATATATATATATATATATATATAAAAAGTTGAAATGAAAAAATGAAATCCAAATTTTCTGCTAGATTTTTTAGTGTCATCTTTTCTCGAACACTCAAAATATATCAATATATTAATTTTTCTTTAATATATTTTAAAACATCCAAATCAAGTTCATAACTAGAATATATGAACCTATGTGCACATTAAAATGACTTTCTACTGGGCATAAATGAAGGGTTTAATCCCACATTGAAACCTACTTATCTCCGTCAATAAATGAAGTTGATTATGATCAAGATTCAAAAATAATGATACATGTGTTTTTTAAGAGTGTTTTTAGTCGGTTAAGGAATTAATAGATAAACCTCCTCTAGATGGCTTCTGAAAGGAAAGTATCCTTGCACATCTTTTACTCCATAGAGTACTTTAGCAAGGTGTGATGATTTCCTAGTTGCTTAAAAATCCATTTTCCCTATAAATAATAAAAATCCCCTTCATCTTGTTCTAAATATTCACAAAACTCCAGCACCATATAAAGAAGGCCCTGACACCCTTCATGCATGTTGATTAAACTAGGAAATCACAAAAACGATAGATAAAAATACAGTACATGTTCATTCTTGTATCAGTGTTTGTGCCAATGGTAAAGCACTAGCTGTTAAGAAACAATTAAGGATTTTAATTAATTTCTTTTGTTCTCTGCAAGAAGTAACCTATCACTACGACACAAAGCGCCATTTATTTTTCTGACACTGGAAGTTTATGATATCCCATAAAATTCTTTTAAGCTTTGTACGCCAAAGCTTGAAGGTTCACAGGAAGATCAAATAGTTGGGAAATTGAATCATGATATTACATGGACCCTTCGTCTGCTTGTGATGCAAACAACAAATCTGCCTCTGTTCACAACCCATGTCTGTTCGTGAAGCAATTTCGTCCGTCAACCAAAATCCCCAATTGATAATAGAGAAACTAATAACAACTCAAATTTACAACAAAGACACTACATAATGGGCTCAATGGTTTTGCTGCACGTATCTTGTTCCTTTAATTGGTAATTTCAATTCATAGTTTTGTTTGTTTCTTGTATCGAATTCTTAATTTGATATTAATCCAGAAAATCTTAATTAATATAAACAATTTTAATAACATAATTCTAACAATATAAATAAAAATAGTAATTTTAATTAATACCAATAAAAATTATTGATAGACATATACAAATCCTTTAAGGTTTGACCAAGAATATCGTAATATTAATAGAAAAAAGGTTAATTAATATTAATTAAAAAAATCAACTAAAAATATATAAATTAAAGAACAAGTATTTTAAACATGTGAAAAAAAGATCGTTAATGTTAACTAAAAAACTTAAAATATGATAAATTTTATTATGAAAGAAACTTTTAACATTTACTAATAAAAAATAATAACGTTATTCATTGATAAATAATTCTAAAATTATGATCTCAAATCTTAATTAAGCCAACAATATGAATTTTAATCAAGTTAAGACAAAATCAAATGAAGCTAAAAAATTTTAAAAAGAAAAAGTAGATTTTCTAACTTATCATTTCATTAACTAATCCAATTACTTTTATAAAATTATAAAATTTCTTTTTCCTTTAAAATTCTCATCCAAACAACCTAATATATCGTTAAAGTTCTCTAAACAAACATTCTACGCCATCGTAATTGAGATATATTTTTTAAATTGTGACATTTCAATACGAGTGTATTTTATTTTCAAAAGTCAAAGCACATTTTTTAATTTAATAAAACATTAAACATTAAAAGAATTTATTAATATTTTTCGATAAGCTATTTAAAATAAATTTTAAAAAGAATAAAGAAAATAGAATGTATTTAAAATGTAAGTCACTCCATTTTGAACTAATTTTTTAAAATTAAGTTTACAAAAACAAATGTGCAAAATGGTGTAGTTCTCAGATTCCGTAGTAAACCATCTTTTTAATATATAATCATAAAAACGTCAAATTAACCAGAGCAAGCATGTTTAATACAGACTAGTAAAATCACATAATGAAAAGGGGAACTGAATAACATAAACTTCCCTCACTTAAAAAAAATGGAGTATTTCTACCTCAAAATCTTGAGATTTTAGCTTTGTTTGACGGGTCTGGGAGGTCCAAAGTAGTTTGTTATCAATCCCATTAGAGAAAACCTGAGGTTCAGATTAACATAAAGTCAATAATTTAAAACTCAAGAAAACCTGTCGAAATTTCTATTAGATGGAAATTGAGGACAAACTATTTTATGTTCACATTGCCACAGAAGAATGAAGAAAAATAAAATGCTGCAAATCACCATGTCTGTATTTGTATGTATGCATGTAACTGTTAAAATACTATCACTTACTTTTAGAATACTACTTCAGCAAGTTAAACCTTTGGAGAATTTCAACATTACCCAAATCGTATACTTGTAAAAAGGTGCAAGTAACCAAACTGCATGTGTTTAGTATATTATTATGGGAGATTATTTCCTAGATGACCTGTCTTAAAGAGGATCTCTTGTCCTTCGAGTTTTAAGGAGACGTGAACCTATAAGCATGATTGATGAACCACAACTATGACGAAACTTCCATCTAATGCTAGCTCCAAAGAAAAGCAAAATGACATTACTATCCTACCAGTTTCCTAAGCTCTATGATTGCATTTATTCCAAACAATGTTAAACTATTCTCCAAAAGAGCAAACAACACAACATTCTCAACATTTTGAACAAGTTTTCACAATCTTTGGGGCATTTTTTCTTTCTCCAAAAGTACAATTCCCATGTTTTCATTGACTTTTAACCCTGCCATTATGGACGGATATGCAGTTTTACCATGACATGGGAATGCAAGTAATTTTCTGCCGGACTATTGGCTTCCTCACTTCTTTATACTAGACATTCTTTCTCCAATTATTTGAATTCTGAAAAAGATTCCTAAAACTACTAAACGCTATCCATATATACTCATTTATCCAGATGTAACGTTACCTGTCTTATAACTAGACATTTCCCTCCAAAATCTCTATGTACTTCAAATACCCCCTTAAACATGTGCTATCCATCTCTAACTATTGTTCTGTGTTGCTTGGAATTTAGCCATGTCATGTGAGAAGTATCAAACTCAGGAAACAAATTCAAGGGCCAGCCATTTTTTAAGTCAATGAGAAAAAAATTTCCGTCATCAGGGTTTATAGTAAAGAACGTGAAGAACTTGCACGCATTACAACAGATAGAAGCAGAATAAAAAAGAAAAACCTTGAAGAGTTGAAACATGCTTCAGAAAGTTGCAGGGTCGTTACAAAGGAAAAGAAGTTTGCACCACATATAATCTTGGTTACTTTTTAACAGTCCATACACAAGAATGTTGTTATTTGATAGGAATACCTACATAGTAAGCAGTTAAAAATAATGACGATGCACTTAAATGACTATGGCCCGCAATCCTATAACTATTTTAGGTGAAGGAAACACCTGTGAGAAGTAGATGTCCTATCTACTCGACAGAACAAGATTCAACATTTACTCAGTTTTTGCATTGGAGCAAAGCATATACTCCACTAAAGTAAAAATTTCTGCAGTAAAAGGAATCTATCAAGAGTATTGATTGGAATGAAAAAGGTTGGGAGTGCCCTGAAGAATTGAAAGAAAAAAAATCAGAAGCTTGTCTTCTCTATGTAATGGGTAGAGGGAAACAAAAATGACACTGAAGGAAGTTATGAAATAGGATCTCATGGTGGATAAAATTCATGAGAATTTAATTTTTTGATAAAGCCCAATAGGCTGTTATTCATATAACCTATCTGGTGAAATAAGGTCGTCGTTGTTCTTTTTGTTTGTTGAGAGCTATGTTTGGAAAGCTGGAAATAGAGTAAGTAATAGAGGGTGAAAGGGAAAAACATATTTAAACATAGTTGTGGAGTTAAGTAACAGAAGGGGGCGGAATGGAAAGGGAAAAAATTCTACTCCCGTTCCTAGACAAAAAAATAAGCAACCAAACAACAGATCAACATGTTCTATTCCATTGCATTCCATTATGAGCCATTCTTCTTCTTTTCTATAAAACACCTAAACATTTTATTAAAATGCATTTTGAATTGAATTGAAATGGATTAGTAAAACATACATCATTAAAACATCTAAAATTTATAATCAGTAAAATGAGAAAAGAAAAATCAAATTCATCATCTATGACTAGTTTGATAAAAAAAAAAGAAACCTATATTGTATTTTATTGTTTTAAAATATTTTTAGAAAATAATGTTCGATATTTATATACATTCTTACACCCTAATAGCCTTTGAGTCTCAGACTCATTCTCTCTATGTCCAACAAATGAATTTTGGAATATCTGATGCTGATCCAATGATAAAGCATGTGGGATAGTTGGTGGTTCACTATCCATGCTGATCCGTCCTTTTAGTTTTATTTTAGAAATAGATGGATTGGTGAGACGTATAAACACCGGCAAATAATTTCAAGCGAACAGTTCAGATATCAGAGGCCTGATTAATGTCATCAATTAGCTTGTCGAACATCTAGAATTCTACATTAAACATCAATTCTCTCATCATGATCCAATCCCTAACAAAGGCTAATATTGAGTGTCATCTGTTTAGCAGGTTCCTGTCTTCAAATCAAGACTGAATCTTATACAAAATTAAAATTTCATTTGATTCTACTACTAGCACTTCTGGAACAAATGACTAAGTAAAATAATACTAATTTCCACAAAAAAAGGAAGGGAAAGATCCTCACTGCTGATTTTAATTTCCTATTCATCAAGCCATAAAAATAAGCCTCCAAATCTGACTTAAGAACGGATGTACCTATTCTTTCGAGCCCTAAGTCTATACGAAATTCAGAAACTTGAAAAAGAAAAAATAACTGAAACCGTGGAAAATACACTACCTCCCAAACCTATGGACATTTATTCAACCTTTTGCTACGCTTCTATTTAAAACAACGGCTCCCGCAATCAGATCCACAACTAAATCTCATAAAGAAAAAGCAAACAGGAATCGAACAGAGGAAAACGAAGAAACTCACATCATAGCCATCATAACTTGTTTGAGATCGTTCTCGACATTCCGCATGTTCGCTACGGATTGCGCGCAGAATATGAGTGCCAGCCAGGAGCTCAGTTTGTACTGATTTCACAAATAAAAGAATAAAAAAAAAAGTGTTAACGCATCGAAACGAAAATTCAGTAGTGAGATCGATGGCGAAGAGGTGCTTCAAATACAAACCCTAAACATAACGCCGGCGACGCCAAATATGACGGCGATGAATCCGGCGTAATCGATCGGCAGATCCTGCGGTGCAATCTGCGGTGCCACGTAGGGTCTCGCCGCCGATGGCTGACGGGGATCGTTAGTGTGCGATGACATCTCCGATTTCTCTCTTCGCGTGCCAGAGACAGGTGTGGACGAGTTTCTCAGTAAATTTTTATTGTTTAATATTTATAGTGTGAAATCTGCAAAATATAAAGGATTAGATCAGAAAAGATTTGATTAATTAATCTGTAATTTTCTCTCTTATCTTACATATCAAAGGATTTTATTTTATTTTTTCACTTTAGAAACCCAAAATTTGTTATTTAACTTTTACAATATATCATTCCTTATATTTTAGTTAATTAATATAGTATGTTTAGTCAACCTTAATTGACTATGATAGATTAAGAGTCACTTAAAATATTTTTTTAGTTTCAATTTTAGTTAAGTTTTGTCAAATAAGTCTTAAGTTTGTTTTTATGTTTAAATAAGTCCAAATTTTCGTTAATTTTGTTCAATTTGATTCTTGTTTGCTAATATCGTTTAAATCGGTCATGAACATTTGTCAGGTGTCACGTCGTGATTTTTTTTAATTTCTAATTATTTTTTTAATTTTTTTTAAATGTACATGTGTCAACCCAGCAATATGTCATGCATAAGTCAATGTTTTATATTCAATTTAATCCCTATATTTGTTATTTTTGTTCAATTTAGTTCTAATTTTGTTTAAAATTGACCAATTTTGTCCCTCTCACAGATAAAACCAAATTTAATTTTTATATAAAAGTTATAATGATGTGAATTTTAATATATTATATAAAAAAATTAAATAAAAATGTGAATTTTAATATAAAAAATAAATTTAATTTCAATTTGGAGAGAGACAAAATTGGTTTATGTTAACAAAAATTGAGACTAAATTGAACAGAACTAACGGGACTACATTGAATATAAAACATTGATTCTGACATGTGGCACGTTGTTGGGTTAACATGTGGCACGTTTAAAAAAAATTAGAAAAAAAAAACAGGAAGTGACACACGACAGTCTTATTC
>Ga0214545_1002102_pt1 | contig 38373 bp, 32 predicted proteins | sample CNSS4metaG_FD_160064 | JGI IMG/M metagenome (GOLD analysis project Ga0214545, IMG submission 160064) | Root nodule microbial communities from cowpea collected in UCLA plant growth center, Los Angeles, California, USA - CNSS4 | ecosystem: Host-associated > Plants > Roots > Nodule | place: USA...
TTAGCCCTCCATGGCTTTGATGGAATACATGATAATATATGATGAAGGAAAGAAAATAAAAGAAAAGAGAGAATGAGAGATGTGATGGATGACGGTGTCTGCCAAAACTAGAGAGTTCTAAGTGTCTAAGTTGTAAGTTGTAAGTTGTAAGTTGTGTCGCTTCTGCTCCCTTAAGTCTCTTTATATAGGCTTCAACTGGACTTTGGGCTTTATCTGTCGGTTGCTAAAATCTTTTATTTTTATTTAATTAATTAGCAACTTAATTTCTGTCCAATTTCCAATTCTGCCCCTCTTATTTAACCATTTTTGCATTTTTGACTGCTGACTTTGACCATTTGACCGGTGTTGACCAGTTTGATTGTCCAATAGCAGCCTGACACGTGGCGCAAAGTCTCTCCCCAGAATTAGGGTTTCACTCTCACACTTTTCTCCTTCCCTTGGCTGTGCGTGACGACATGGAGGGTGACAGCGTGGCTGCTCCGACGCGGTGGTCCGGTTGGATGCGCGAATGGTTGTCATTGGTTCTGCTGCAGAGAACGAAAGAGATTGCGAGGTGCAAAGCTGCTGCCATGGTGGTGGTGCTGTTCTGGTTCGTGGGGGCTGATGGATTCCGGCACAGTGCAGATCTGTGAAGATGATGGAGGCGCCAAGGTGGAAACGTTGCTGCTCTGATCTGGTTCGCATTTTCTGCAGGAACTCACAGTGGCTCGAAGTGCAGGAACGTTTTCTGCGTGAATGTTGCGTTTTCTGGCGCAGATCTACGTTTTCTACCATGGTGGTGAACGAAGGTTGAAGATGGTGGTTGTACTGGCTCGTGTTTCTGTTGCCATGACTGGTTGCAGTGAAAGCTCGCACTCACGTTGTTGTTGGTGTTGATGCGTCGTTTCTGGCTTGCGGTGGCTGACTGTGGTGCTTCGTTGTAGAGAAGATGGAGAGGCACGTGTAGGTGCGTGGTGGTGGAGCAAGTTTCCATGGTGGCGCGATGCAGTTGCGTACGGAGATGGTGGCTCACGGTGGTGCGAGGTTCAAATGCGGTGGTGGTGTTGGCAGCGAGAAGATGGAGGTGCTTCTGGTTGCAGAGTTGCAGGAGGTGGTGCGGCACGGTGCTGCATGTTCCAGGCACACTCCCATGTTGGACGGCGCAGTGAAGATGATGAAGATGGTGCAGGTTCGTAGCTTCACCGACGAGAAGTAAGATGGTGGAACTGTGGTGTCCGGAGGCGGTGGCAGCTGCCGTGAAGGGTCATGGTGGCGGCTAGGTTTTGAGGAAAATTAGGGTTTCTGTTTTGGAGATGAAGATGATGACGTGGCAACCTTCCATTGGACAACTTGTTAGTGCAAGGATTGTTGCCACATGGCTTGTTTTGGTTGACCAATTTTAAAAGTTGAGGATTGCCACATGGCATGATCTGGTTGAGTGGAGTTTAAGTGGTAGGAGGGGTGCAACTTCGTGAAAACTGGGGGTATAGAACAGGTTTTTGGTGGTCCACTTTAGAAGGAGTGTGCAAATAAAATCTGTGGGTGTATTTAGCTCATGATTTATTCTTTTCCAGAATTTCCTGATTTTGGACTCATTTTGTAACTTTGAATATTTCAAATCCATACTATTAATGACCAAACATAAATTCCAGCTGCATTAACAAACGTTAGAATATCCAATAATATTTTATGCAACTAAAATCAATTTTGACGCCATTTTTACCAAACTTACTCAATAAATCCAATAATCACAAATCCTAATTAAATCAATCTTTAAGCACAAAAAATTCAATTAAATCTCCAAATTTAAATATTAAATGAGGGCAAAAATTTGAACTCATCACACACCCACACTTATCCTGGGCAAAATTTGAACAATTTCAAAACATTTTTTCCGAGGTTTTTTTATTTAATATTTTCACTGGATTAAAGAAATGAATACAAATGGAAACAAATCAATCTTCTAGAAATCATGTTGTCATGCACATACAAACGGAAAGATTCTATATTTTTCACACATGAGTTAATCTTTTGAGTTCACAAGATAATCAAATATGAAAGAGAAACACTCAAGTTAAATGTATATTTTCTCACCAAAATTCGCTCAAGTATTTTGGCTTGTGTTTTCACTCAAAATACCCATGCAAGTAAACACTCTCAATGCTTAGCAAGACTCTAATATTCACAACTTTCAGAAAACATGCATTCAAAAATCATGAGGACTTTTCACAGGTTATAATGAGGCCAAGGCAAAGGTAGGAAAAACTTTAGGATTTGTGTGTTTTTGAAATAGTAAGGAAGAAAGAGTTATGGAGCACAGTTTCAAAAACAATCTTTACTTCTTCTTCTTTTTTTTCTCTTTTATCCTTTGTTTCTCTTTTTCAGACAGCAATCATTTTTCATTTCAACACTCTGTCATCAACAATTATTTTCCTTTTTGCCATTTTTACAACTTTGTGGGGGAAATACTCACCCCCACACTTTATTCCTCAACCAATCTCAACATAATCCACTAGCTCCTTCTTTCTCCCTAAGGACAAACATGGTCTTTTTCTTTTTAAGGTTTAACAATATGCTCAAAACAAGAAAAAGAGGTTTAAGCTCAAGGGGCTACCAATGGATCAATGTCATGGTTAGCTTATTTGGCCAAGTAGCTAAAAACAAGAAATGCCTCAGTCATATCAAATCATGCATGTTCACCTAAGATGCAAAACAATAGAATTAAGCTAAACATTTGAGTACCAACAAGACACGAGCAAATCACACAAGAAAAATAGGAATGACACATGGTAGTTCATCCTTACAATAAAGCTCAAAACTCACAAGGTCAAAAACTCTTTCACAAAAGATTTATTCCAGAAACTCTCAAATCAACTCAATTAGTAAATCACATAAACAATCCATTCATAGCACATGACTCTTATTTTCCCAGAATTATGATCGTTCCAATTAGTGAATCAAATCCCAAAATCCAATGTCAATATGTTTTATTGAAAGCAATTTTTTTTTTAAAGAAAACAACACAAAAAACAAAATTAGAAAAGAAAAAACAAAACAAATAGAAAACAAAATCAAAAAAGGGGGAAATCTCCCCACACCCCCACACTTTATCCATGCATTGTCCTCAATGTATTCAATATGTATAAAATGCAAAGAAAAAGTATGAAGGGTACTTACCTCCTCAAGGTGGAAGGTGTGAGGGAGAAGTCAAGTTCATCCCATTCATCGTCTTATTCAACATATCTTGATTTTCATTGAATATCCGAAGACGATGCCCATTAACTTTAAAAGTTCTTGCTGAGGATTCTTCCTTGATCTCCACTGCTCCATAAAGGAAGACTTTTGTAACAATGTATGGTCCTTCCCAAGTAGAGCGCAACTTACCACTCATGTGACCAAGCTTGGATTTGTATAGTAACACCTTCTGACCTACCTTGAAATCCTTTCTAGCCGCAAGCTTTTAGTCATGGAACTTCTTGGTTTTCTCTTTGTAGAACTTTGAGTTTTCATAGGCTGCATGCCTAATCTCCTCTAGTTCTTGCAACTGAAGTTTTCGCTCATTTCCTGCTTCTTCCAAATCCAAGTTGCATGCTTTCACGGCCCAATAGGCTCGATGTTCAATCTCCACAGGTAGATGACAAGCCTTTCCAAAAACCACCATAAAAGGCGACATACCTATAGGTGTTTTGTAGGCTGTCCTGTGTGCCCAAAGTGCATCATCCAATCTTGTGGCCCAATCCTTTCGACTAGGCTTCACTATTTTCTCTAGTATCTTTTTAATCGCCCTATTAGAGATCTCTGCTTGCCCATTAGTTTGGGGGTGATATGGTGTAGCAATGCGATGTGTCACCCCATACTTCTTCAACATGTTCTCAAGTAGCTTATTACAGAAATGAGTCCCCTGGTCACTGATGATGGCTCGTGGTATCCCAAACCTACAGAAAATGTTAGACTTGACAAAACTCATGACAACTCGAGAATCATTAGTCCTTGTAGTTATGGCTTCCACCCATTTGGAGACATAGTCTACAACAAGCAAAATATAAGAAAATTCAAAAGAAGGAGGAAAAGGTTGAGGCATCTTTGACCATTTGACCCCTGGTTGAGACATGGTCAATAATATTTTATGCATCTAAAATTATTTTTTACGCCATTTTTACCGAAGTTACTCAATAAATCCAATAACAAGGGTTCCAAAATCATTTTTACGCCATTTTTACCAAAGTTACACCATTTTCAGAACTACCAGTAAATAACAAGGGTTCCAAAATCATCGATAAATAACATGGGTTCCAAAATCGTCGGTAAATATTGCTTTACCCGGGATTAGTCAAAATCGCCGGTAATCTATTAACGACGCTGGTTTTTCTAGGAAAAAAGTAAATTGCGGGTAACTCCTTTAGCGGGAGTTAAAATCTCCGGAAATATAAAAAATAACCCTTGATGAAAATTAGTTTTTTTATTGTGTCTATTTTATGTGATTTTATAGGCTATGATTAATTATGTTAAAAGACAATTATATTTCTTTTTGGAAAAATACAACTTTCTATCTAGTTCTAAGGACATAATTGAAATGGGGGAATTTTAATTTTTAGGAAGTTGTTTATATGATTATTGTACTTGTTTGAGTTTTACGGTAAATAGAAGTTGGCAACTTGACATATTAAAATTTATATGTGCTCGTGTGTGTTCTACATATAAAGTATTGCTTCTATTCTAACATGGGAGACTAGAAGGAAGGATTTTTCGGTGATTATAAATATTTTAACATTGAGTTAAAATCCATATCAATAATAAATATTTTTGTCAATTAAATAAAAATAAATATATTTGAGCAAATTTAATACACTAACTAACTTTAATTTTAACCAAACCTAATTCTAAGAATTACTTCACCTAATTAATATTATAAAATTTACTACAGAATCATGAGTAATATTATTATTTTAATAGTTCCCTTTATTAACAAATGATGTCCTTTCTTGCAAAAAAAAATATTCCTTTTTTTCTTTTTTGCTATTAAACTTGACAAATACTATTACATATGGTAAAGGTATATCTAGTATATAATAAGCATTATCCTTAGATTAAGAAATACTAATAATAATAAGAATCAACATAGTGTGGGGTAAAAGAGTGACTAAACAAAAGAGACATCTATAACTCCTAGTAAATTGTCACCACGTTAATAATTGAATTCATAGTATAAAGAACAAAGAAAAAAAAGTTTGATTATACAGAAACCAGTGAAGATGTTCCCTTAGGTATGGATCACTGGGACTTCGAGCATCTAGGTCTATCATGATCTAAATGTTCCATTTGATGCATAAATATCCTGAATTAACTAGCACTAATAGAGACATATATATGATGAAATTAACATAGATATTGAGTGATTATTTTACCAAGGTACAATAAATTCTCATGTGATCACCACCAATCTCCATGTGTGGCTTGGCCATAATAGTAGAGTATTAACTCATGACCATTAGCAACTTCCTTGGTGGAATATGTCACATTCATTCTCACACTTGGTGGAATATGTCAACCACTTCTCCATCACTCTTCCTACAGAAAGTGGTTCCATGACCCTAGACATGAATTGGAATGAAACTACAGAGAGAAGGGAAAAACTTTGTGAAGAAGGGCACATGAGAAGTGAGATTTTGAAGGCATCTAACTTTTTTCATTTATGTATGCAAAAGGATAATGAAGTTGAATTACTTCTCAAGTCAAGATAATCAATTATTATGAAATTTGGAGTGGCATGTAGCATTAATCATTTATGTGTGTGCATTCCCTATAGTTGGGACAAAGATAAACATACAAGTTGAAATAGACATTATCCAGACAATAACCTTTAGTTGTTTCTGTCTATACAACATTCCCAGGATGTATGCACAGGTTTTTTTTATTTTTATTTTTTTAAATATAATTATTATTATATTTGTCTAGATAAATTTTAAAAAAATGTATACTTAGCTAGTACAATTATATATAATATATAGGTGTGTAATATTTAAATATTACAACATATATGTATTATATGATATTTATAATATTTAACTATTATAATTATATATAAAATTTTTATTATATAATATATATTTAATTGTTACAAAAATAGGTGTATTATTTATTTATATGATAATAATATCACAGTATATTAATATTTTGGGATGATTATTTATTGTGTGTTTTAGAAGTGAATTAATTTTTTCAAGTCATGATTATGTTTTATGTTTTGTGATTGTAATTTACAATTATTTTGAAATTATATAAATGTTTTAATATGATTTGTTATATCTATCTATAGTATAATAAATTTTGAATATTTAGTTTTTATATTACCATAATATAATAGTATAGTACCTATTTGTTATACTAACATAATACTAATAACACTAAAAAAAAAAGTTATTTAATAGAGGTCATTTTGGGAGGTTACAAAACCTCTCTCGAGATAAACATGATATAAGCTAATTCTAATGAGTTCTCTGAAAGCTAATAATAGGAGGTTTTTATTTATTTTTAAGAGGTTAATGACCTCCGCAGATTAATGTTGACTTTTCACTCGACGTTCCTTCCTAGATCAGAAAAGCTAAGTCTCTTCGGTCGCAAAATATTGTCCCTCAAGAAAACCTACGTTTTCCCCAAATCATTTACGCTTTGCGATTCAGCTCCGTCGTAGCCTTTCTGTCATGTCGTCTTTGTTGTGGCCTCAGTAGCTTATCACGATTCAGTCTCTGTCGTAGTGTGAGTAGCGAATCAGTCACTCGGTGATCCAGCTCAGTCACGTCCTCTCTGTCACTCCGTCATTCTGTTATAGGTGACCTTATCGCTCATCGGAGTTGTTCGCTCTGTTCTGTCACTCTATCACTCTATCGGAGTTGCTCGCAGCTTTTAGGAGCCTCCACTTTCGATTATTTCCCAGCATTTCACTTTCGATTTGCTTGCACTCATGGTACCACTATTCACACTTTTATCTAATTTTTGATAAAGGAGAATATTGAAACCTAATTTTCGTTAGTGTGGACACAACAATCCGAATTGAAATTTCACACTTGCATACTCATTCATTGCTATGTTTGCACATGTATTGACATTCTTAGGTGGTGCATTTCTCTAGTTATCTTAGTGTTAATATTTCACCATTTAGAACTTGATAGAAGAATTTTAGTTATCTTAGTTTTAATATTGCTATGTTTATGACGTGTGCAAGTCAATCATGTAAAATCTGTTGGAATTGTGATGCTATTTCATGTTCACGAGGGGAAAAATCATTTGTTTCTTTATTCATTTTGATAGGTTAGTTAACTCAAGAAAATGATGAAACAAAAACTTTGCTGAGCCAGGGTGCACAACACATAGTACTTTTCATACTCTTCATTGGCAGGATCTTTTAAATGTTTTTAGTGCCTTTGGTTTCTTAATAGATTTTATATGCGAAACGATGTCATTCATCCTTCAGGTAATAATCTTACTTCAGTTTTATAAGACATTTGTTTGTAGTGCATTCTGACATATACTTATTTTTCATCTTGTCACAAGTCAGGGATAAGAATGCTGATGTTTATAAAGAGGCCACAGAAATTAGAGTATGTAACTAGTTTTAATCTATCATTATTTGCATTATACCTTTATTTGTAGGATTATACCGAAGCCTTGTAGAAGTAAACAGAAGCTACCATCATTGGCCTATTCTGAATGCATTATTTGAAGTCACTTATCGTGAGCATTCTAAATTATCCATGTTCATATGATATAGCCAATGTTAGCCTTATGTGAGGCTCTTACGTTATATAGTTACTTTGTTAGGTCGGAGTTGGGTTGATGATACTATAACAGTTTGGAGTGGTTAATGGCATTGTTTTCTATGTTCTAGCCATATGGCAAGTAAGAGAAAATGAATGAGAATATTAGACTTATGAAATGGTTCGCACAAAAGCAAAAACTCTTCTCCATGACAGAGTTTCAAAAAGTGTTGGAACAATATTGATAGTTGTCGTTAAGGTTCTTAATGCTCTTCTTGCAATTGCATAATTTCTCTATAATTTATCCTGCATAATCATAAGATGCATGCTTTTACGAGTGCACCCTTCATTCTTGTCTTTCACACTAATCCATCTTTTATGTTTGTAGATTCCAATGACAACTTTAGAAGTACTTTGAAGTTGGTAAAATGGCTTAATACTTTTACTGATATAAACATTTGTTAAGCCAAAATTAGAGCAACACAACACAGATTATTCACTTAGCAAATATGGGAATTAAATAAGTTGTTTTCAATTTGATTGAGTGTTTGTTTAGTAATTTGAAACAGCCTTTCCAATTCATTATTTCCTTAGAATCTTCTTCATGATGTATTTTTATAAATTTACTAGATCTTTATTTATATTTTAATAATGATTTTTGTAGGGAGACCAAAATTATGTTGGTATCATACCGTTGGTTATCAAAGATGCTTTTACCATTATCAAAGATGTGAGCTTTCATGCTAACTTAGTAAATGTTGATAACTCATTGTTATGGGTTTATTTAGAAATACCTGTGTGGGTCTGCCATTGTCCTTCTTGCCTGCAGTTGAGAGGGGAGGTTTTCACAGTTTGAACATACTAGCAGATTACTTCGTGTCAACGTAATTCATCACTTAATAATGCAAGCCATGTTCACAAAGTTATTTTTCTCTTAGGCAACTTGATGACATCATGGATGAAGTTGAAGATTTGGAGAGAAGGACACATTTTAGAGAGTTAGAAGATGATGATAAAATTTTCCCCTTAAATATTTCTTTTCTTAACATTATGTGTTTTCTTTTCTCTTTTTTGATATTTACATTGTAATTGTTAAAGAATGTACTTTATCAAATCATCAATAAAATTAATTTTGGTGTATTTTACAAATTTATATATTTTATTTCTTTATTATTATAAAAAACATATTTCATTAAATTAATAAATTATAAATGTAGGTGGGTAATTATAAATAAAGGAGGTTTCAAACTTCTACAAAATAAAAGCCAACAATAGAAGAGGTTAAAACCCTCGACAAAACAACTTTTGCAGTATAATTTGGATACTAGAGGTTGTCCAAAACCTCCACAAATAAGTTGTGGCAACACTAACTACGGAGGTTTTAAAAACTCTTACAAATTAATTTGCAGAGGGTGAAAACCCCGCAGATTGAAATAAAAACCTTCACCGATTAGCATTTTTTTTGTAGTGTAATAATTAATATCTACAAATTTTGAAAAGAATAAATCCATTTACCAAAAGATAAATGAAAAAATAAAGAAAAAAGAAGGAAAAAGTGCAAGTAATTGAAGCATGCAAATATAAACAACTTAAAAGACAAATATTTTAAAAAAAATGTAAGCACATTTGAAATATATTTTTGTTAAAAAAAACAACACAAAGCATACAAATATAAACAACTTAGAAGAGAAATATATGTAAGCATATTGAAATATCCCATAAAAAGTAAAAACAACATGAAATTTATTATAACAACTAATAATATTAATGCCAATAGTACTAATAACACTAATAATAATACATTACTAAAATAACACATATTTCCTATCAATTTTATTTCGAAAACATTTTCTTAAGAAATACTTACAAATTTTCTTATATATGATTAAAAATTTGTAAGAATTTACTACCAATTAAAACTCTTAGGAAAAATAACAAAAAAAAAATACATGAAATATAAAAAATTCTTGTATTGATATTAATTCAAATAATAATAATATTAAGCGTTAAATATATTTTTGGTCATTCAATTTTTAGTGAAAATTGGAATTATTCATTGTTGGAAACCTTAAACAAATTTAGTCCTTTATTTTTTGAAAATACGTGGATTTTGTCCTTTAAAAGGTTTTTTTGTTAACTTTATTTGACATTTCAAACCCATTTCTCAGCTAACATTGGAGCGAAAACATGTCAATTGGTGTAAACAAACTAAAATATTATAAAGAAATGTGTTTGAAAGGTCAAATAAACTTGGTAAAATTGAGTTAAAAGGACTAAATTCATGCATTTATATAGTTGAGGGACTAAATTGGTTCAAGATTACCAAGAGTGACTAATTACAATTTTTACTAAACGTTGCAGGACTAAAAACATATTTAACCCTAATATTAATAATAAATAAAATTAATAATACCAATATTAATAATAATAATAATATAACATAAATATTAATAATAATACAAATAACAATAATGACAACATACATTCTTTCATGCTGCATTGTAGATCAAAATAAGATGTAAAGATAAATGAACAAAAAAAAAAGAAAAAAATGCAATTAATTGAAATATGATCCCATAGTAAATAAAATAAAATGTATGTTACAAACTGAGATTAAAATGTAAGTATATTATAAAATATGAATGATCCCGTGCAAAATAAAAATAACATTAAGTTAATATAAAAATTGTAAATAGAACCAAGCTAAATACACAACTTAAAAGACATATATTGTTACAATAAAAATGTCAACACGTTTGAAATATAATTCAGTAAAAAATAAAAAACAACACAAGACATATAGATATAAACATCTTTAAAAACAACTATACAAAGAAAGATATTGTTAAAGTAAAAATGTAAGCATATTAAAAATATAATCACATAAAATATAAAAACAACATAAAATTTATGTTAAAATATATAATTATATATAAAGAGAATTCTCTCTTATGTATTCACCATTGCTTATTCCTGATTTACCCTTTTATAATATAATTATTTATCTCTTATTTATAAATTTGTTTATAAATAAAAATCTACAAGAATTTGCTACCAATTAAAACTCTTCGGAAAAATAGCCAAAAAGTTATTTTCTTGCAAAATTTTACTACAAATTTGCAAGAAAAATTTCATGAAATATGAAAAATTTTAGTCCTGATATTAATTCAAATAATAATAATAAAAATAATAATACCAGTAATAATATAACATAGACAACAATAATACAAATAACAATAATATCTTCAATACTATATTGTATATCAAAATAAATAATATGAAAAGATAAATGAAAAAAAAATAAAAAAATGCAAGTAATTAAAATATAAAAAATTTAATACTAATATTAATCCAAATAATAATAATAATAATATAAATAAAAATAAAACAAAAATAATAATATAACATAAATAATAATAATACATGTACTATACTAGGCGGATAGGACCGGTAAGACCGAGTACCTAGTCCTATCCACCAACTTATAGTCCTGTTTGGTTAGTCAGCTATATAGAAAAACAATATATACATGGGGGCTAAGGTTACATACCGATAAGGGCTACATGTATCATTTCATAAGCCTGACACTTAGGCCCTGATCAGGCTCACACAAATCCAAAGAAGACCCCGCGAGCCCAATAAATGCCCAGCCCACAAGCTTAGTAATATGTAATTAATATTCTATAAATACAGGTGGACCCTAGCAATAAAAGGTACACAATTCATTAATACTTAAAATTCATATTTGACTTTAAGAGCTCTTGTTGACTTGATCGTTGGAGTCCCATACGACAACTGGACACAATGACACACCAAACAAGACCATAAAGTATCAGTCTGAAAGCTTCGAAGATTGGGTAAGGCAAGATTTATATCTAATGATAATTTGTTATTGTTCTGCAAGAACAATTGGTGCCCACCATGGGGCACGAATAACACCTTGCCAATCAAAGAATCTTTGAAGATGGTTTTCACCCGCAACGAAGCTAGCGTCTCAAAGAGGTTGAGGCAAGATCCAAGGATGTCGTTGTAAACTAGGTCTACCTAGCCGTCATCCTTGAAAGGCAGGCTAAGTGCAGTAAGAGTTTACAGACTTCAAGAAACGAAGTGTTGATAAAATGGAGGCACTAAAGCAGGAAAATTCCTACATCCAAAGGAAAATAGAGATGGACGCCACACAAAAGGGCAAGGAAAAGGAAGTCCAAGTGGAGTCCAAAACTCATGTGTGTGAGTCAACTGAAGAAGAATGTGAATATAACCCAACCCCTCATACCTTCATCACAACTCACCATACATCTACCCTCCGACCGACCATACACCTACCCTCCCAACCCACCATACACATACCCTAATGTCGACTTGTACACAAGTGAAGATGTCGTCATGCATAACGCTTTCCCTACTACCTTCAAAGGACCAACTCTAAAATGGTTCACATCCTTACCCCCACACTCCATCGATTGTTTCGATTCTCTATCCAACCTCTTCGCTACGCTGAGAACCTTCATTGATCGGTTCAGTAAGGCGGCCCTTAGAGTGAAGAACCTAACACAAGACGTGATCCTTCAGTGCATGGCCCTAGCCCTCAAACCCAGACCATTCGCATATAATGTTTCCCTTCGACCACCTGCCACCATGCATGAACTTAAATTGCATGAGATGGACTACATACAAATGGAAGAAATGAAAACTTTGTGAACTAGATTTCACACTAATCCTGAACCTATTGATAGAAAAACTAAAAAAGCACCTTCAAGTGCGGACCCCAAGCTTAGGGAGCCTAGGCCACCACGATATTTGTGATACCCTCGCATATCCTTGATGGAGCCCTGCAAACATACCTCATCCCCCCTTGCAAAACTCTTAACCCACCCAACGTCAATAAGACCGAATATTGCAAGTACCATTGCAATAATGGGCACAGAACGGACGAGTGTAAAGCGTTGCAAGACAAAATCGAGGAGTTGATACGAGCTGGGCACCTCAAGCGGTTCATAAAAAGAGTAGGAGAAAGAACCTCTAGACTAGTAGGACATTGCGACTCAGACCCGCGCCACCAACAAGATCAACGAAACAGGGGAAACTAGCATAGAAACCATCCTCTGGCAAAAATCAACATCAACCCTGTTGATCGATCCCCCTTTATGTGACACTATAAAAACTATATCCAATGGCTTTGCAGGAGTAGGATCAACCTCGTGCACTAGGAAAAGGCACATTAGAAGTATTGAGGCTATCAACGCCGTAACCGACACACACAAGCACCGGAAAATTCAGCCTATCATGTTCATAAACGCATATTTCCAAGGCGTAGACCAAGAGCAAGATGACCCAATGGATATAATCATAGAGCTCGAGAACATTGTAGTTAAAAAAGTACTTGTAGATCAAGGAAGTTTTGTGGACATTCTACACTGGGTAACATACCAGAAGCTACATTTCTCCGTAGAGGCCATGATACCTTACGACGAAGCTATATACGGATTTTCAAGAGAAAATGATGGAGCTCCTTGGTGGATGAAAAGAAGAAGATCCATGGAGAACATCGAGAAGGAGTAGAAGTGTAGTGGAAATGAAGGAGGTAAGTGGAGCAACCTCTCGGCAATTGAGGTTTGATAAAGATGAAGTAGATAATTGGTGTTATGATATGAAAGGTGGCTAGAGAAATTGTTGGAGAATGTTAGCCTAGTGTGCTCTCAAATAAGCATATAAGGAGTGGAGTACTGTAAAGAACTATGCTTCTACAATGAAAATTCAAGGGTAACCCTTACATGTGCATAGGAAGCTATCATTTATAGTAGATTAGCTTCCTTAATGCAATTCAATTTAAGTACAAATGAAACATAGATGTAGCTTGAAGAGCAAGCTAAATTGGTAGCCGTGTGATGTAGGAATTGATGTATGATGGCGCCAAGTGGTGTATTTATGATGTGGTGTATTTATGGCATTTAATAATGGCCTTTATGATGTTGAAAAGTACTAGCTCAAGTGGTTGAGAGTACTTTATTATTATGAAAGGACTTGGGTTTGAGTTTGGTGTATGCCAAATTGTGTGTTAATTTAATTGCTTGTTATTTTAGTGATATATTTTACCTTGGTGTGTGACATTATATTCTTAGAGGTGTAAGAATTATCACGAAACTTGAATTGGTTGAATTGGTCGTGCACATGCATGTTTTTACTCATGTTCGATGTATTGTATTCTACCATGATTGAACGCATGAAATTTCCTCTTTTCATGCTGTTTTTTATAAGTTTTGGGGTTCTACCCAGAAACCACTTGGTGGTAATGAGTGTGCTGCTAGGCAAAACATCATTTTAACCCATTTTCTGGGTTCTGCTATGAACCACCTTACGGCGATGAACACCCGCCAGACGACGCGAGGACTATTTGTGTGTTTTCGCTGTTTTTCAATGTAATTGTGATGCTTTAAAGTTCCTCTACGAAGTGTTGTGCATGGGTGTGTACGTGATGTTATATAATTGATGTTGAATGCTAATGGGATGGTGTTTTGTTTGTGAAAGAGTATGCAAACGTGAGAGGATTTTTCTGTCAAGTGAAATGATTCTGTGATTGGGGAATATTGTGTTAAATATTGATATCTTGGCCATGATATGGTTTTATTGGATGAGTGTTTGAATAGGGGAATTGGGAATTTGTGTAATATAAATTCAATTGGTTAATTGAATGTTGTTTGGCAAAGAGGTGACTCACAAGTGCAGAAAAACCTGAGTTTTTCCCAAGTTCTAATGCATCGCTTGGCGATACCCTGTTGGCCGCCAGGCGACTACACTAAGCACTAGCATTCTGTGATTTGATTGGATAACTAGAAGTAGACATTCATGGGGATGAATTGGAATGGTATTAGGATTGTAGTGTCGAGATACAAATGGCATAGAGGTTAATTATAAAATAAGTCAATAATAGAAATAAGATGGAGTTAATATACAAGTGCAAATTGGTTGAGTAATTAGTAGTAAATGTCTTGGTGGTCTAATTAGCTGAAGATAAGGAGAAAAGGATGTGGAGTAACAAAATAGGGAATGGTTGAGAATGTGGGGTACCTTAGTGTATGGAGTTGGTAACCTTGGCCTCTTAGTGAAAAAAATTGATAGTGGTACTATAAAGTGAGTAAGTGGTAGATAGAGTGAAATAATTGAATGAACATGTAGGAGCGTGAGGAGTGAATTGTTTTTGCTAGATGTAGTAGGTGGTAATGACTTGATGATGTCTCATTGCGAATGTGGATCATGGATAAACTAAAGGTTGTAGATATATATATATATATATATATATATATATATATATATATATATATATATATATATATATACACACACACGTACATAAGATTAAAGTATATGAGATGAGAATTTGAGACTAGAGTTAGGTAATGATTTGGATAATGTGATAGAGGTCGTACCCCACCAAATTAAAACAGATTAAATGCAATATGTGAAAGGTTAATCAAGTCGTCTCTCAACGACCAATATTTTAGTTCAAACCTTCAATTCCCAGATTCAAACACAACACTAACTGGGGGGTTTGGCAGATTCAGAAATTCAACATAACAATAAAACGTAAATGCAATTTTGATTAAACAGCCACAAAATAGCAATGATTCCTTTTTTCAAATGAAATTTCACCCATCACTAATTGCAAACTGAATTGGTTTCGTTATTCCTCATGAAACTCGCTGTTAAATAACTAAGCGAAGATTAACCACGAATTCAACATGCAATTATGCAATGCAAGCGTTCATGAATTTGTCAAAGTTCATTAAGCATGAAAATCAACTAAAATGAGTTTCCCACTCTGAAAATTAAGCAAAACCATATTGGGTGCTTCAATTAAAATGCAAACGTAAATCCACAACAAAGAAACAACAAAACCTACAAAAGAAAACATTAATCTCAAGGTTTCATTTCATTCTTTGCAAGGAATCAATGTATTCAAAAATTAGTTGCCCATAGAATTTGAGTTAGGGTTCCATAGAAATTGAGATTCAACCATTCAAATGAGTTCAAATTGGTGTAGAAAACTTAAAATGGTGCAGCAAACGAAAATGAGCAAGGAGAAACAGGGGAAGAACGAAAATAACATTGAAAAACATAAATGCTTCAATATAAATGTTACCCAAGGTGCATAAAACGTGAATACAAACAATGGGTGTTATCCATGACTCATAAAACGTCAAAAATGAGTGGAAAACGTGAAAAATAAGCATGTGCCTCCATGGGGCACCTTCAAAGCTTCAAAAACCTAAAAAATGGAGAGTGGAGATTGTGGTGGCTGGAAAAACGAAAACTCAACTTTCCTATACGTGGTCACATCACCATAGATTCACATAATTACAAAATGCCATTCTGCCATTCAAAATTACAAAAATGCCACTCTGGGCTAAAAATGTTGGCCCAATGACGTGGATGTGCTGACTAAGATGGCCCAGATGTGGCACTGATGTGGAAATCACGTGACAACCTTCTCTTGACATTAAGATAAATGTCCAAACTCCAAAATTTGCTCCACATAATACCTAAAAATAATTACAAATAATAATTAGACTAATTAATGCCAAATTACTCAAAATTCGGAATAACGGCCTAATAAAGCCCAACACATGAAAATACACTAAAGATAAACAATTAAGCACTGAAAACTATCAAATGGGTACACAAAGGCTAGTGGAATGGAGGAAAATAATGACTCATCAATATGTATTATTGTATTGGAATGAATTGGATTAAATCATAGTCTGATTTGGGTGATAAAAATAGTAGTTGGTGTGCTACTGATATAACGCTTGACGGCATAAGAGTGGCCACCAGGAGATAGACCATCAGGGAAATTCCCTAGAACAGGTGGCGCTAGGGGTGGCAAACGGGCTAGCTCGGCCCGTTTTGGCCCGGCCCGTCTGTGGTCTGTCAAAAAATGGGCTGGGCTGGGCTGGCCCGTCAAACAGAAACGGGCCAATAGTCATAACCCGTCCCGTATAGAACGGGCTAATGGGCCGGGCCGGGCTGGCCCGTCTAGTTTTTCTTAATTTTTTTTTTAATTTTTTTTAATTAGTTTTCAATTTTTTTAATTTGTTTTATTGTTTAAATTTGTTTATATATACATATAAATTATTATTATTAAAGTCATATTTAATCAAATAAAATATTATTTTAACTTTTAATTGAGTAGTTAATATTTTTAATTAGATAAGTTAAAATAATTATTAAATTTACATATTCAATTATAACTAATAATTCAAACTTAATTTGTAGGTGTTAATGATTTAAATTACAATACTATTATATATTTATACATTTAAAATATATAATCTAAAAAATTAATCTTTTTAATTATTTTTATTTTTATTTTATTTTTTTAAAACGGGCCAACGGGCCAGGACGGGCTGGCCCGTACTTTGGCCCGTCAAGTTGACGGGCTGGACGGGACAGGCCAGAACGGGATGACGGGTTGAAATCTTCAACCCAGCCCGTTCTTTTTAGCACGGGCTAACGGGCTGGCCCGTTGTGCCCAGCCTGTTTTGCCACCCCTAGGTGGCGCCTGGCGGTGTGGTGTGACCCGTCAGGCGATAGACCCTGAGACAGTGAGTTTGAACGCAGCCTGGCACCTGGCGATGAGGATGTCGCGTTAGGTAGTCCGTGTAGGATTTTTGCCTGGCAGCGCTTTGGCAGCGCCAAGTGATATTGTTGCAGCCAGGAACTTTTCTTACTTTCGTTATGATGCTATGATGTAATACTTGGATCAGGAGATGTTGTGCCATGAGCGGGTAGGTTCATGGATGGTGATGAACATGTGATGATATAAGTGGGGAGGTTCATATCCTAATGCTCTGTTGTGGGGATACGAGCGAGGAAGTTCGTATGTTCCGTGCTCATACTTGAGAGATGATGCGAGCGGGGAGGTTCGTAGTTGGTGGATCACGTTTGTTGGACTACGGTTGGGAGGTCCGTAGAGTTGGACTACAAGCTAGGAAGTTCGTAAAGGCAGGACCACGAGTGGGCAGGTTCGTGGAAGCATTATATATCTTGAGTCCATGGTCAATTATTTGTGTGACTTGCATGTTGAAAAGCCTTGGGGTATTAAGGTCTTGGCCAACAACTAACTAGAAGAAAATAATTGGGTGCATCTTTATTTTATTAACTTAAATGTTAATTATTATGAGCTCACCTTTTCTATTTGTGTTTGGTGATGATCATGTGACTTGTCACACAGAAGCAGATGATATTCCAAGTGATGTTGTTGATGCGTAGCGTTGGAGAGAGGGCTAGCATGGGACCTTTGGCTAGAGATTTTGATTATGTTTTGTTTTCATGTAGTCGGTGTTTTGGAACTTGTAATGCATTTATGAACCGGTTTATTTAATTTTAAGCATGTCGAATAATTTTTTTAATTTTCTCGCAGTTGGGAATAATAAAATTATGAAGTTTGATTTTCATTTATTATTTTTTTTATTTAAGTAATTTCCAGTAGGGACGTTACAAACCCCACTATTTTGATCTCTACTTTTGTCATCTTCCATTTATGAATACAAATAGTAATTTTTTTTGTAGTACCTACCATATGCCATCACATCAAGGTTCGGTCCACGAGCTAGCCTTAATAGAGTTTCAGAATTTTTTCGAATCGCATAAATTTTTTTCTTAAACCGTGATAAGAAAGGTTTGTTATGTTATTAAGTGCCCATTTTTCATTCACATGTGGGTGTGCAAACTTCATTTCATCAATGTGTTGTGAAATGTAAGGAATCACTTCTACAATGTTGTTTAAGATGTAGAAATAGGCTTGATCAACTTCTTTTCTACTAACACTTTGAATCTTAACTCCTCGAACACCCTTGCTTTCACATTTACCTTAATGTCTACTCTTAGGAACTCCAACTAGTTCACAACTTGGCTTATAACTTAAGCAGAATTCAATGGCTGCTTCAGCAATGTATCGCTCTATAATTGAAGCTTCCAGTCGATACTGATTCTTAACATATCCCTTTAAGATTTTCATGTATCTCTCAACTGGGTACATCCATCTCAAGAAAATTGGCCCACATAATTGAATTTCCCTTACTAGATTAACTATTAAATGAACCATGATATCAAATGAATAATGACATCAATGCCTTCTTCCCGTAACAATTTCAAATCACCAATCAACAACTTTAGGTACACATCAATGTCATTTCCAGGTTGTCTAGGACACGATATCATCATAGATAACATCATATATTTTCTCTTCATGCACAACAAAGGAGATAGATTATGAATCATCAACAAAATTTGCGATCAACAAAGGATTCATACCATATGTAGCAAGTCCAAGTCTTAAGTTTCTTGGCTATGCACCAAAGTCTGGAAATATTTCATCAATCTTCTTCCATTGTGGAGAATAAGCTGGGTGACGAAGAAGATTATCACATTTTCTTCCATCAACGTGTCATTTTAGGTTCATTACATCTTCATTAATGGAAAACAATTGTTTGAATCTAGGTATTATAGGCAGACACCACATCACTTTAGTAGGTGGACCATCTTTGTCTTCATCACCACTTTCATTAATTTTCTTTTTAAACCATGATAAACCACATGTTGGACACACCTTCAATGAAGCAAACTCGTCTCTATATAAAACACAATCATTGAGGCATGCATGTATATTTTTATATTCCAAACCCATTGGACATAAAATTTTCTTTGCCTCATAATTACGGATAGGTAACGTGTTATTTTTTTGAAGCATTTTCTTTAGCAACTCCAACAATTTTGTGAAAATTTTATCGGTCCATCCATTCCTTGCTTTTAAACTGAATAATTTCAAAGTTGCCGATAGTTGTGTACAGTTAGATCATCCTAGGTACAACTCTTCCTCTAAATCAGACTTAAAAGAATCAAATAAATGAGTTTTTCCAAAATTTTCTTTCCTAACATCACGTACCATGTCTTCTAAATGATCATCCATCCATTAGTCTATATAATTTGTTCCTTGTGATGTCGTAGGCTTGTCTAATTCTTCTCCATGCCAAGTCCAAAGTGTATCTCCTTATTATATCGAAGTTGAATAAATGATCACGTATTGTGCCCAAGTCGTGACATATTTGATTAAGACAACTAACACAATGACGAAAATATGTCCCATTAACAGAGATTGCGTGTTCTTGAGCATATTGCCAAAACTTAGAAACCCCTTTTTCATACTCTTCACTGTTTCAATGCTCATTCATCCAACTTCGATTCATACTATTTTTGTAAAAAACTCCATCAATCTCAAACTTTTAATTCTCACAAGGTAAGATCCTAACCATTCGAAAAAATTATTTTTCATAATCTCACAACACGTATAGGAAGAAGTCAAACATCATAAATTTGACAAAATATCAACAACATTTCGCATTGGTCTCTGAAGTACATGAAATGAATGAGATCAATCATGATCACAATCAAGTATGCATCTAGAGAACAACACAAATTGCCTAAATTGAAATTTTATCAAATTTATGTAGAAACCTCAATATACATGTTATAACCAATTATGAAAAATATTTTTGTCAAACTGTCCGATCGGACAATTCAAGATTTAATACAAACGATTAAAAATTTAATCATTTGTACTATATCTGAAACGGGAACAAAGATTCGTTCAATATTGTGAACTAAAATTATAATAAATCTTGACATATAAAATAACAATGCAATAATAATATTAAAAAATAATAAAAAATTACAATGATTTTAACATGCAACAAATCTAATAATAAATATAAATTTTATTCCAAATTTATCAACAAACATAAAATTTCAAATAAAAAAAATAACCCGAAAAAATCAACAAAACATATTGAAATTATTTTAAAATGCAACCCATCTAATAATAAATTTAAATTGTATTCCAAATTTATAAAAAATCATAATTTTTATAATAAAACAATAAGCCAAAAAAATATATAAAATAAACACATACATGAACTAGAGGAAAATGAAAAACTAACCTCTTGTAGCAAAAATAAGGATGCAGATGGAGGAGGGTGGACTGCCGGCAAATAAAGCTTCACGGTGCAAAGGGGAAGAAAACAAAATCAAATAAGTTCAAAATGCTTAAAACAGTGCACAAATCAAAACCCAAAAAGTTTCATGGTGAAAAACTCATTTGCGGAGGTCACACTGGCCATCGAAACGTGGAGGAGAGCTCACGGAGAAGAAGAACAATGGTGGGTAATGGGTATAATCTCGTACCCATACCTGTACCCGTTTTCTTACTACTTCAATATTAGTTTTAATTAATTTTTATAATATAATAAAAAAATTACGCTAAAGGAAACATAATATTATCAAATATTCAATATTAGGAGGATGATTGTTTCTTTGATATCAAATACTTTGAAATAAATTATAATTGCTTACATTTTATATTAGAATACCAAATAAAATTTCATGAGAACCAAAATATTTATTAAATTTGCAAACATTAAGGAAACCTAGTTGATAAAATTAAAAAAATTTTAAAAAAATATAAAAGGAAAACAAATATTCAAATTAAAATATATTTTAAATGTTTGTTTACTTAAATTTCTCAAATTCTAATGAATCTCTTTTATATACACTAATGAAAGTTATAATACATCACTTGATCAAAAGGACGCAAAGAACAAATAATAAACATAATAATAAAATTTTAACATAGATCTTGTATCTTTTGAACTCCAATATATGTTAGATGGTGATAAAATATTCATGGCAATTACATTAAATTTTTATATTGTAGTAAATAAAAGTTATTTATACAATTATGGTGAAAAAAAATTACAGTATAATTGATATTGAGTTAGAAAATAAAAAATAATTAGATAAAATATATCGAAGTAGTATTCTATATGATGAAAATAAACAACAAATAAAAATATTAACAAATTAACAAATTTGTGTCTTATAAACAATTAGAGAGACTATTGAAAGAAATCGCACAAAGGAAAATAAATGTGTTATTAAGGATATGATAAGATGAAAAATATCTTAGAGATATATGAACACTTTTCAAATATCAACATATATAATAAATGGTTGAGAAATAACAAAAATTGTTCTAGCGAAACAAAATAGTTTTTTAGATAAAACAAAAATTAATAAGAAGTAAAGATTTTTTTTTATATTACCTAGTAAATGAAAGATTTATGCTATTAATCACTTAAATTGAGATATTAAACATTCTCATGTGAAAGAAAAATATAAAATAAATAAAAATTTAAAAAAATAATAGAAATATTCAAATGTGAGACATAAAAATTTTTAAATGACATATATCGGATGAAAAATATATCGGAGATGTGAATGAGTTTCATGACAAACCAAATAATTAGAAGAAATAAAAAATATAAAGTATAATATATATATATATATATATATATATATATATATATAGGGTAACACAATTAATTGTGAATATTTAATAATTTGAACAAGGACAGGTATTATGGCGGGGATATGTACATCCCCATGCCCAATTGAAAAAGTCGGGGATTCCCCATACCATACCCAGACACAGTAAATGCGGGGATTCTCCGTCAAAATGAGGACGGATTCGGCCAATACCCACGAGGGTGGATTTATTTGCCATCTCTAATGTTTTCTCTAGCAAACGTTAACTTAGTGGCATTATAGACACTTTTTGTGTTAGTGATTATGTTTTACTCTATAAAAACTTTGGTCTTTAAACAAGCTAGAAAGGAAAAGTAAGAACAAGGGTAAGAAAGATAAAAGGAAAGCTCTTCTTCAACAAGTGAGATGACTGATCAAACAGACAAAGGATATGACATAATCATCATTTGAGGTTTTTGTTTATTGGCCTGATGCTTGAAGGAGATTGTGCCATGCACTTTGGAATTAAAATTTTTCCAGATTTTCCATTCTACTTGCAGTAAGGGGGGGTAGAAAATAGACATGCATTTCTTAACCTTATTCTTCACATTTATTTGCATGAAAAGATCATGAATACCTTTGAGCTCATCCTGGAAAATTTTATGATCTTTGTGTAAACAAGTGAATTGGAATGGGGGCTTTGAATACTTGACCCTCACTTAAAAGACACAATAAGCCAATACTGGAGTTGGCCAAACAAGTTAAAGATTTCATCCATAAACACAATTTGTCAATACTGAAGCTGACCATCAATTTGCCAGTATTGAAGTTGGCCAAGTAGTCAAAGAACTAAATTTAAAGATGATGAGTTCTTTGACAAGGTGGTTTGATCTAGGATCTAATCAGAAGATCCTGACGCAGAGGAAGATTGAACTAGAGTTCTTGTTTAAATTTTCTACACTTTAAATTCTGCACTTAAATTTTAGTTTTTAAATTTTGTGTTAGATTCTTTATTTAATAGTTGTTATGCCTGTTTTTAGATAATTTAGTTTAGGATGTAAAAACTGTTTTGGAACAAAGGTTGATTAGGAACTAAGCTTAGAAAGAAAAAAATTCTTGAAATTGTTTTGAAAAAAATTGAGAATGCATAGAAGGAAAGAAAAAACACTATGAGTGTGCTTGAAAGCAAAATTAACGTAATATAGGTAAGCTTTTAGTTAAAGGTTGACATAGGAAAGTGAATCTAACCTTGTGAGATAAGTAAGCCAAACACTTCATGTGAGATTGACAAAAAGCACCTAAGTGATTAAGCAACAATTTTTGTGTCTAATTTTTGATAAAAGTTAAGCATGATTGACTTATAAATGATTAAGGAAAAAATTATGTGAAAAATTTGATATAACTAGAGCCAAACAGCCTCCCTACACAAAATTGAATGAAAAATATCCCTTTTTGAACCTTGGACTAAATTAATTCACCCTAAGCCTAGAATGTAGGTAATCCAACCTTTCTTACTGATAACAAGGATGCACCAAGGTGTTTTACCATGAGGGGAAATGGTGAACTGTGATAATTGATAAAGGAACAAAGTTGGGGCATGCTGAAAGATACTAAAAAGTATAAAGAAAGTGAAAACTGCAGCCAAAAAGAAAGCTAAATTAGGACATCTCAAATTAGAATATGATAAAGTAAAGGAAGTAATTATAGGTGTACTCAAAGTAATGAAAAACAAAAGAAGCTGGGTTGCAGCAAAAAGGAAAAACAAAAGACAAAGAAGGTTGGAACTTCCATGTTATTGTAATCCTTTTTAGCATTGAGTCTTTATTATCTTGTTAAACAAAGTTCTTTCATAGCCCAACCACGTTACAAGCCCAAAAGATCATTGTGATCTTTGCCAATTACAAGTACATAGCAATTGGAAATGAAAATACAAAGGTAAGTGGACAATTACAAAAGGTGTTAGAGCAAACACTTTGAACAATTGGAGGGATAAAAATCTTCACTTTAAAACAAAAAATCCATTGAAAGACCCTGTGTTTGATCTTTAACTATGATAGTTGAACTACATTTGTGTCTGTACTATAGGGGTCGGACGGGTCGCCAACCTAACTTCCACAAATATAACACTCTAGGAAACTAAGAAAGCTGGAAACTTTCCAAATTATTTAAACTACAAGACATTCATTGCGTATTCCACATACACCAAAGGCCGCCTACACCATGGTAAATACGATAAACCACTCAGAACCTCTAACCAAAAGGAAATGGGACATGGATACTTGGTTGAGTACATCACCAAATGACAAGTAAATGGAGTATGTCAAAAAAAGACTAGGCCTATAGAGTAAGCCTAATTAAAGTTGGTCACGCCCAACTAAACTTGGTCAAACCTAATTAAACTTAATCAAAGGCCCAAAGCTTTGGCCCATGAAAACACGAGTAGAGTGATAAAAAGATAATTAGATCTCTATAAATATGGATAGATCCAGGTAATTATAGGGACACAATTCATTAACACCCTAATATGAGATTGCACTTTGAAAGTTATTGCTGACTTGATCGTCGAAGTCTATTTTTTTAGGTAGCCTCCTATTCCTTGACCTGTACAAGACAATAGATAACGGATACTTGGTGGACAAGATTGTAGAGCATCTATTTAAGGAATCTCAAGAGCGTGGTAAGATAAGGTTTAAGCCTCAAAATAACTTAATATTATCCACGCAGGAATAATTGGTACCATGAGGCCCTTACTTATATCTTACAAAGCATAAATCAAAGATTTCCCAAGATGGTTTCCACACGCAGGCGAGTAGTAGGAGAGAAAGATGCTAGACAACCCCAGGTTGATTTAGCCGCCATCCTATAGGGGTAGACAAAATGTAGCACGAGTTCGTTGAGTTCAAGAAGCACTACACAAACCAAATGGAATCCCTAAGGCAAGAAAATTCTTGTTTCATAAGCAGGATGAAGATTGAGGTTGCTAATGGTGAAGACAAGGATAAGGAGAAGAAGGTCCATGTTAAGTCGAAGACTCCTCTATATAACATGACTAAAGAGGAAAGCGAGTACAACCCCACCCCTTATACCATAACCGCTACAAATGTCGACATCCATTTATCGATGGCATCATCCCGACCCCTCTTCCTAAGCAATAAGAAGCCTTTACCCTAGAGTGATATGGTGGAGACACAAATTATGATGAACATGTGAATATCTATGTCACTCAAGTCGAACACTACTCAATGGAGGATGTTGTCATGTGCAAAGCCTTCCCAACCACTCTCAAAGGGCCAGCCCTGGAATGGTTCACCTCTCAACCACGATATTCCATTGATTGTTTTGACTCCCTATCCAGTCTTTTCTCTATCATGTTCCTAGGAGTTGCTCTCATCCAGTGAGATCCTTGTCACTCTTCAATGGTAGGCAGGAAAAAGATGATATGTTGAAAGACTTCATCTATAGGTTTAACAAAATGGCAACAAAGATTATGAATCTGACCTAGGATGTAATCCTACAATACATGGCTATGGCCCTTAAAGTAGGACCCTTCGCCAATAATTGTGCCTGAAGTCGATCTTATACCTCCCTTATACAAGTCTTTAAACCCACCAAATGCTGAAATGTCTAAGTACTATAAACATCATTGTAATAATGGGCATACACTGAAAACATTCAAGGCCTTGCAAGATACAAAAAGCTGATACGTTCTGGCCACTTGAAGTGCTTCGTAAGAAGAGAAGTGAAGGTAATTTGAGACGCGGATACAAGTGTTACGATTATCGATGAGATAATAGAGAAATTAAAGGTAGGAACGACAATAAAGAGGAAGCTAACTCTCAGGAGAATAATCCATGCAACAATAGGATACCTTTAAGAGGCACCACAACTTATATCTAACAGATTTGTAGGACGAGGAGCGACAACATCAACCATAAAGTACCACTTGAGGAGCGTACAATCAATGAACGACATAACATGTGTGTTCAAATGTTGACGGATGTCGCCAATCTCATTCACAGATGTCTACTTCCAAGGCGTGGACCCAGACCAAGACGACCCCATGGTCATCATTATAGAAGTCCAGAATTTTATGGTGAAGAAGGTGCTTATCGACCAAGTAAGTTCAGTAAATATCCTCTACTAGAAAACATACCTAAAGCTACAACTACCAAAGGAAGAAATGATCCCGTATGACAAACCCATATATGGGTTCTCAGGAGAAAGGGTATGCACCAAGGGGTACATTGCTTTGCACATTGTATTTCGCGAAGGAAACCAGAAAAAAACTATACCTATGCGATTCTTAGTTGTTGAAGCACATACTTCCTATAATGTCATATTAGGAAGACCATTCTTAAATACGATGGGAGTTGTAGTATGAGATTCCCACCTCGCTATGAAGTTCCCATCGGCATTAGGCGATATCATCACCATTCATGGAGATAAAAAACTTGCTAGAGAATGCTACATTGCCAGCTTACGACCACATGAGCCTACTCTGGGCACAAACAATGTTGAGAGAGCACTTGGCGTATGAGCCTCCTTAACAATAGAAGACCTAAACCCTTAGATAGGAACCGATTCGAGGATAGATCCTGTGGGGAAAACCAAAAACATACCTTAACCAAGGAGAAAAACATAAGGGTTGGATCGAGTTTGACCATAGAAGGCAAAACCATAATCAGAGAAATACTAAGAAGGAATGCGAGATCTATTGTCCTGGTCAACCGCATACCTTTCCAAAGTAGATCCCTGAGTAGCCATCCACAAGTTATTAGTGTTCAAGGATCTTCGATATATATCCTAGAAGAAAGGGAAATTGGGAGAAGAATGAAGACAAGCAACCAAAGTGGAGGCCGTAAAACTCCTAGAAGCCGAATTTATAGGAGAAACACAGTACACCACATGGCTTGCCAACGTAATGGTAGTAAAGAAAACTAGTGGCAAATGGAGTAGTAGGGAATTATACACTCATTTCCTTAGATGCATAGATAACAACGAAAGTACTTGGATTAAACCTTCTGTACGATATCTAAAGATCGAGAATATACCAGACTGGAGAGATAGAGGATGGGTAATAAAGGTGGCACGATATACCCTAATAGGGGAGGAATTATACAAATGAGGTTACAACCAACCATTATGGAAATGTGTCACAAAGGATACAACAGAATATATAATAAAGGAAGTGCATGAGGGGATTTGTGGATATGATTTTGGATCGCGAAACATGACGACTTACATCTTATGTGCCAGATATTTCTGGCCAACAATGGAGGCAAACTACCATGATATCTTCAGAAAAGGCATACCATGTCAAAAACACGATAACCTTACTCATATCAAGCAAGAATAACTTTATCATGTTTATTCCCCTTGGCCATTCACCAAATGGGGAATGGATATACTGGCTCACTCACTCCTGGGAAAGGACAAGTCAAGTTTCCCATACTAGGCATTAACTATTTCACAAAATAGATCAAAGCCTAACCATTGGCCATAATCACAACGAAACAAGTACAATAGTTTGTATGGAAGAATATCATACGTCGATATGGGATACCACATACCATCATTATAGACAATCGCCCACAATTCATTGACAAAGAGTTGGTTAAATTTTACATAGTCCTGGGCATAAAGCACATCAACAGTTCTGTAGAACACCCATAATGTAACAACCAAGCTGAAGTAGCCAACCAAATAATACTGGTGGAACCTAAAAAGAGATTAGATTCTTCAAAGGGAAAATGGTAGGAAAAACTGCTCGAGATCCTGTGGATGTACAAATGCACTTCTCGATCCTCCACTTTACGAATCATCATTCAGTTTGGTAAACGACATAGATACTGTGATCCAAGTTGAAATCAATGAACCCTCATTGCGAAGACAAAATTACAACGAATATTAAAATCAAGCAAGTCTCAGCATAACTCTTGACTTATTAATAGAACTACGAGAAAAATGAAGATTAGAAACATGGCTGTCAAACAAAAGGCGGGGAGAAAATATTATTCCAAACTCCAACCACGAACGTTAGTAAAAGAGGATCTCGTATGGTGGATATCGAAAGTGCAACCTCTAGGTTGGAACAACTATCCAGAGAGCCAATACCAAATACATGGAATGTACCGCATTTGAAATTTTATTTTAGCTGAACATTTCCTAAATGAATTGTAGGGACAATGCTAAATGTAACCCTAGGTGTACTCTTTTTCTTCACCTAGTCTTTTTGTATTAGGAGAGTTTTGGCTAGGGAGTTTTTAACGAGGCTCTCCCATCAATAAAAAATGGTTTTTCTCTTAAGATCATCTTGCAGGATATAAGTTACAACCAAAGGTTCCTTGTTGCCAATTTAGCAGTCCTGGTTGAACAAATTTTTTATTACACATTCCCTTTCGCCAAGGCGGTCCTAGTTGAAGAAACTTTTTATTACGCGTTCTTTGCCACCAACATAGGTCCTGGTTGAACAAATTTTCTATTATACATTCCTTGTCACCAAACTAGGCGGTCCTGCTTGAACAAATTTTCTATATGTGTTCCTTGCTGCCAACCTAGGTGGTCCTGGTTGAACAAATTTTGTATTACGTATTCTCTGTCGCTAACCTAGGCGATTCTAGTTGAACAAATTTCCTATTATGCATCCCCTGGCACCTACCTAGGCGCCTTGGTTGAACAAAAATTTATTATATCACTTATAAGTACGCACGCGACGCCATCTACAAAACAACTCAAAGTTAATAAAAAAAAATTGTTTCGCCTTCGTCATAACTCACATCCTTTATCTATACAATTTTGATCCATTTTAATGTCTATTTAAGTAACGAAAACTACAGTATTCGACCCTTATATGTTATTTTACCTCGGCTATTATACTACGATTCCATAGTAAACAAGGCATATCAAAACGCGGTGGCATGTTTGAAATTTTAGCAAACTTTTATGCCTCGGTGCCTATCAAAACGATTATATGCCTCGGTTCATACCCATCTGAGGCATAAAACCCGAAAAATCTTTTCAAAACTCTTATTCTTCTCACGTTTATAAACTAGACGATCCAGATTATACCTCAATTTTCCAATACCCGAGGCATAAAGACATTATGGCCTCCGTTGATTGCTAGCCAAGGCATATAAGTTAATTAATTTCCAAAAAAATGAAAACTATTTTAATTAAATTACAATATGTATATGCATCGGTTAGGAATATACCTGAGGCAGAAGGCAGTATAGGCCTCGTGTGAGTTGGACCCGAGGAAGAATGTGATATATGCCTCGGCTGCAAATTGCACCGAAGCATAAACTTTGTTTAGGGTTTAAAATGGGGAAAAATATTCTTCTTCTTCGCGTGAGTTTTGCATCGAGATAGAAGCACCCTCCTCCCTTTGCGTACGAGTTATGCTACCTCCGCGGCTTCTCCTATTTCCGCGTCTTCTCCTATTGTCGTTCCCACCACTTGATCAAGTTTCTGCCACCACAAGATTAGGCGACCATCGCCTCTACCGCCACTACTACTGAGGGAGGCCGGACTGCACGTGGAACCACCACTGGTTGGTGGTTTTCTTTTATGTATTTTTTTTATTTTGGACGTGTTGATTATGTTTCCTTGATATTAAAATTTAACTCTTGGAGAATTAATTTATTTTTGTGATTGATTTGGGTCTTTTGTTGCCATTGATTTTTGTAATTAATAATTTTTTCGAATGGGTAGGACTTTACCTTGTGAGAATTAAAAGAGACTAAAGGAGTAAAATGGATAATTTCACAAGTTTTTTTTTCAACAATTAAATCATCTGAATTGATAAGATCATAAATAGACTAAAGGAGTAAAATGATTTTATTAATAATTATTTACTCGACAAGAAACAAAAGGAGTGCATCACAAAATAACAACTAATAGAAAGTCAAACAACAAATAAAGATCTAATTGAAGAACAAATATAGAAGCTATGGAAGTTTTAGTGTTCTTCTTAAACTATAAATACCATAAATAAACTAGATAAAAAAAATACAAACTAAGACAATACAAGGAAATAATCTTATAACATAAGTTCAAACCCAAACTCCAATTCCACCTGAAGTTTAGACAACTGGTCAACATATTGTGCCAAATAACTTTGATAAACGTAAGACCTAATCTCAGAATTCTCTCCTTCAGCCATTAGGCAATGGTCTTTTGCCTTAAAGTTTTATTTTCCTCTATCATTCTTCCTGTAAATAATATCTTTTTGCATCAAATAAAAAACAAATTGTAACATTGTTGAGATTTAATCACATGTAACACGGTGAACGTTACAATATTAATGAAATAAAAAATAACAAATAAAAAATAAGATTTAATTACTAATTTGAGCCTTATATTTTTATTTATTGTAGTTTCATATGAATGAACTGTATTCTAATACATAACACTTTTAAACAATATTAAACTTACTTTAACAAAAGAGAAAAGTCAAATTAATTTTGTTTAACAAAATATTAAAAATCAACTAAATAAAAAAAGGAATATGTATACTAAAGTGAATCATTACAAATTAAGCCTATAAAATAATTTCTAAGATTACTTTCATTCAATAAATATTAAGCTATAAAATAATTTGTAATATTACTTTCATTCAATAAGGCTTTGGACTTTAAATGGATTTGGAATAATCTACAATACCATACCCCTTATTTTATATCCTCTAGATTCTTTCCAAATATTTCATATGAACTCATAATTAAGCAAGAACTTATGAACTGAAGAGGAGTTTCATTCGAACGGGAGTGGCCTCGGCTCTCCCCCTTATTGTCGAATTTATTATGTTTTCAACAATAAAGTTAAAGTTTTTGTTGTTGATGATTAAGAAAATATAATTGTTTCACATATTTATTTATATACAATATGTGTTTTGTTCCGACCCGACCCAAATCCGTCCAGCAACATCGTTAGGAACAACCATCATGATCTCGACATATTGTCCGCTTTGGAGCATGGAGTTCTGTCACGGTTTTGTCTTTAAAAGGCGTCTCGGAGGGTGGAATATTTAAAAGTCGAGGGCAACGGGAGTTGCGGTCCCTACAAACGGCGCCAATGTTCAGATCCAACCCATGTCCATCTGGCAACCATTATTAGGAACAACCACAGTGTTCCCGAGGTATTGTCAGCTATGGAGCGTGGAGGTCCATCACGATTTTGTCCTTAAAAGGTGTTTTAGAGGGTATATGGAAACAACATTCATGCTTGGTACCTCTCTCACGTACTCCTTTCTCGCGCAATATGAATGCTCCTCCTCCTGCAAAGTATCCTAGATGGTGTTAATCACCCTTCTCAACGGCTTCACCAAGCATTAGCGAACCTTTGTTGTGACTAAGGGGGACCATGGCCCCAAAGTCTTTTATATTTATATAATTTAAGATATAATTTTAAATATATTTATTAAAAATTTAATATTTTTAATATATTTTATGTATTTTATATTCTAAAAAATTTTATAAATCTATATTATATATAAGGAAAAGTCTATTTTTTGGTCCATATCTATTTTTCAATTTTACCTTGCAATATTTTTTAAATAAAAATAATTATTTTATTAAGATCATCTTTTAAGTGATCATTTGTTTAATTTAAACCTTTTTTATTTATTTTTTTAAACTTAATTATTATAAATGAAAATTAATTTTAATAACATTATAAAAATGATTTATATTTAATTTTCTAATTATAATAATAACAACAATTATAGTTTCATTATTTTTTATTATCATAGAAAAAGTAAATACAATGTTATTAGTAGTTTATATTAAATTGTTGGGATTACGCTTTTGGTTCTTTTTTTTCTTAAAAATATCAAGTTGGTTCTTTTTTCCTTAAATATTTTGAATAAGATTAAACTTTTTTTCATCAAAATTGAAGTTGTGAATAAGGATGGTTTCCTTTGTTGGTGTGATTGACATAATCCTAGTGTCAATTTTGATGAAAAATCCTTGTTGTACGTCAAGAAATTTAACGAAAATGATAAAATTGCATCAATTTTTAAAAAGTTGGAACCAAATTGAGACTAAAAAACACTAGAAGACCAACTTGACATTTTTGGATGAAAAAATAGACCAAAGGAGTAATTCAATAAAAATTTTGCCACCTTCAAAATATTAGTTGAAGATCCACCACTACTCTTGGGAGTCTCACTCCTCCCCTTTATCTTGCACCTTCCTCCTGATGCCATCTTTGCACCTCTCCATATTCTCCGACCTTATCCGAGCTCTACCTTCGTCCCTCCCTTCTCACTCGTTCCTCTTGTAAGAGAACCCTCCTTCGCCCCGCCTAATGAACCTCCACAAATGCCCCACTTGTATCAACTTTTTAATCTTATATTTAAGTGTGAAGCATTCTTCCATAGAATGGACAAAGTTCCTATGATATCGACAATGCTTCATAATATCATCGTTGGGAGGTGTTGGGATCCTCCTAGGAGCGGTTGAGATCATCCTAGAGGGCCTCTTCTAGAATTCTTGCCCTGTTTGATGTGAGGTGTAAGACCTGAGAAAAATTAAATAATTAAATAAATAATTATTTAATAAATGTGAGTAGTAGGAGCCTTTATGGCATATAATGCGAATTGTTGTGACGTGGGAAAGTACTAGCTCAAATGGTTGAGAGTACTTGATTGTGCATGGGGACTTGGGTTCAAGTTCTATTTATGCCAATTGTATGTTATTTTAATATGTGTATTATTTTAATATGAATTAAACTTCTTTTTGCCAAATTTTCTTTTGGCTTGAATATGAAAGGGCAGAAAACCCTACCTACCAAGAGGGGCAGCCAAGGTGGCTAGGAGACAACCAAATAATGTTCTTGAATGGCCATTAACATCAAAATTAAAAGCTATTTTCGTTTTCATGTCATTAATAAGCATTAAGGCTTAGTTAATAGTCTAATTAAGGTGGTTTAGGGAGAAGAAAGAGAGAAAAAGTGAGGGACCAAAACGAAATCGACAGAGAGAAAGGGAGTTCTGAAGGTGATCTTTGAGTGAATTATGTTAGTTTTCAAATGGTTGAAATGCTAAAAGGGGGGGGGGGGTTTGAATTGGCTAGTTAAAAATTTAGGCTATCTTTGAAAGCTAAAAACCTTCTTTAATTGAATGAATTAGATCACCAAGTTAGGATGCAAAAGCTACTGGACTGTATACTTTCAATCGGTCAAAAACAAAGTTAATCGATTGATTTTACTAAACAAATTATGTTCTGATATAAGCAACCGATTGAAATAGAAAAATAGTTGACTGAAATACTGGGAAAAATGCAGAAATGCATATTCGAGTTTTAAACTAGGAACAATGCACAAGAATGATCAAGACATGTTCTAAATTATTATGCAAACATGTTCAATGTTGCAGATGTCATGAAAACATGCAAGAACATGAAAAAGATGCTTAAAACACAAGTTCTTTAAACTTTAAATGAATATGCAAGAGAGAAAGGTTAGAGAAGAGATGAGATCATGAGATTTTTATACCGGTTCACTCAAATCTGAGCTACATCCAGTTTATCAAGGCAACTGGAGCTTGACTTTGCAATATTTCAAAAGATTTACAAAGTATCCACCCTTACACTTTCAAAATATGCAAAAACCACACAAAAGACTCTTGAATCATACAAGAATCACAATAGCACAATAAGAACCCTCTTACAGGCCTGGAAAACCACCAGGAACAAACACAAAGCTTGAGCAAGATCAAACCTTAATGGTAGCACAGTCCAGCCTACCACAAACCACTTTCTCCAAGCTTCAAACACAAGCCAAAGGCTCCAAGAATTGATCCAACTCAATCTTCAACAGTTGCAGTCTAAATGATCACGAAAGAAAGAGTTTCCACAAGTTTCCAGAACAATTTCGTGCTAAAAAATGGTTTGAATAACTCTCTTTCGAAAATCACAACTCTTATTGTCAAATTGTTACGAAATTCAACAGATTGATTTCCAAATGAATTAGTTGATTTCACTTGACTTAAGTGAAATCAGTCAATTAAAAAATAAATCAACTGATTGAATTTATTGCAGTTTAAGACTACTACAGCAAACCTTTTAACCTGTTGAAAAATCATTCAACAAATTAAAAAAAACATTTTAACCTGCTGAAAAACCATTCAACAGATTAAAAAACACACCAAAGACCAAAAACATTTAATTAATGCTACAAGGTCTTTAGTATGAAATACAAACATCAAATACACTTTCTCAATGATGTAACCATGTGGACAACACAAGTTCTAGCCTTGATCAACATGAATACCATCGAATCTCCTTATCTTCATAAATGCAGGCTTCATTCTAAAGGTAATGGCTTCAAGATAGTTCAAAAGGGCTTCATTAAATCTTCATCAAATCTTCAAGAAGCACACTACCTTGGCTTCACATGACAACAAATTTAACCAGAATATCAAGTGCGTTAGAGAGGAGACAAAATGGTGTCACAAGAGAAGTCTTGATTCTTTCAAATTAAGCAAGAATTTCTGCCAGGTGATGCAAGCGTGATGGTGTTCTGTGTTTGTTTTGAATTCTGTGATGGTCTAGGTTCACTAAGAGTGTTCATATGTATGATGGGAAGTCATAAAAAGTATGAATTTACGAATGCCTATGTTTGTGGATGAACCTTGGGGATTGAATGAGAGACATTCAATTATATTGACCTTGATAGGGTTGGGGAAGATGATTTAGTAATTTGATTTCTTAAGTATAATCATGAATTAATCACGTTTTGATTGGATTAGTATGATGTTATTGGTTAAGTACACATCAGAAAGTGAAATATTTGTGAACTATTGGGTCGTGGGTGAAATACTGGAATATTGCATGAGCTCACCCTTTTATTTTATGTTTGGCGATGATTGTGTGATTTATCATACGAGAGCAGATGATATTCCAGGTGATGTTGTTGATGCGTAGCTGCGGAGGGAGGGATAGTAGGGGATCTTTTAGTAGAGCTTTCTTTCTTTAGGTTTTATTCTCGAGTAATGGATAATTTGGAACTTGTATAACTTTATTACTCTAGTTTTATTTAAGTTTTGGCGCACTAGATGATATTTTAAATTTCCCCGCGTTTGAGAATAAAAAAATTATGACGTTTGAATTTCAATTCTTATTTATTTATTTAAATTAAGTAATTTCCAGTAGGGATGTTACATGAGGGGCGTGTATTGGTTATACTTTGGCTGTTTGTGTTCCCTTAACCTACTTCCTGGTCGTACAATTGCCATCCTTTCTTTCTCTGGGTTCCTCCGGTCAACATTCTCTACCTTAGTGGTGTTACGGAACTCTTTCATCTCCTTCATCTGCATGAACTTAGTCACTCTTATCCTTAGCTCATCAAGATCTGCTACAGGATTTTTGCATAAGTTATCGACAAATAGGCATGGCCTTAGGGCTTTAATGAGGTGATGCATCGCCACCTTTGGATTCAGGTTACTGATATTCAACAAGATCTTCGCAAACCGCTCCATGAACTCCCTCAAGGGTTCCTCCTTTTCTTGACATATATTCACGAGGGTTGGGGAGGTAAGCCGATGAGGCTTACAATAATGGTGAATTGGATGCCAAAACTTGTTGTCAACGTTATAAAAGAGTCAATTGAGTTAGGTGGAAGCCTCGTAAACAAACTAAGGGCGAACCCAAAGAAAATTGGTCACTAAAAATTTGCTACCTAGGTTTTGTCTACCAAAATGACTTAGTTTCTAAATTGGTCTCTAATTAATTAATGACCAATTGTAATTTTTTATTCATTATAGTAACTATTTTAGTAACCAATAAATTTTTACTTTGTAAATTTGTATCTAAATTGGTCACTATAGTGACTTTAGTCACTAAAATTGATTACTAATTAAGTATTTTCTTGAAATGTAGACCTTTTCTTTCTTGATGTTTCCTCCCACTCCTCTTCCTCACATGATCCTTCTCCCCTTTGAGAGGGCTGCTTCGTCTGTCTACAAATTATTTGGTTTTCTGCCCTTAGGGCATTGATCTCTTCTTTACTCTTGCGTCGTACTTCCTCCAATTGGCTGCATTTCCCTCTACAACTCTTCCTGCATCTCCTTTGCATTTCAGCCAGTCTCATGTTATAAATCACCATCATTCTCGTTGACACCATGTCTCTTGAGATAAGCTTGGCCCCATGGTGGACGCCTATGTTCCGATCCAACCCAATTCTGTCTGGCAGTCATCGTTAGGAACAACCATCGTGTTCCCAACATATTGTCCGCTTTGGAGCGTGGAGCTTCGTCATAGTTTTTTCCTTAAAAGAGGCCTTAAAGTTGTTGGGCCCAACGGTGAGCACCAAAATGTTCTTGTATGGAACCAAGCGATCTCAAGAGTCTCATCTCCTTAACTTTCTCTCCTCGCTTCTCGCCTCTAAACTGCTCCCTTGGTGATGATATCTAAGGGATGATTGAACTTAGAACCATGCTCCTTTGTACACCTCTCAACCACACATGCACCTCAAATATTGAAATGGGTCGAGCTATACTCGGCTCCCCTATTCCTCCATGTTCCCAACCTACCGCCAATGTTCCGATCTGACCCAAGTTCGTTCGATAGCCATCGTTAGGAACAACCATTATAACATCCCGCCCGGATATTACTGATTTAAATAAATCCGTCTAAGATGTTACAACCACCGCTAACCAAAAGCACTTCGAATTTTTGAATTAGTTAATTTTTTTTTTACTCTATGGCTTCAGTTCAAACCCAAACTGAGGCATAAAAGTGGTTTTATGGCTTCGGGTCATCAGAGAACCGAGGTAGAAAGTGGTGTTTGGGCTTCGATTTACACCCGAGGCCAAAATTCATCCCCTTTTGACCTTACCTAATATGTCTCGGTTTTGGAATCGGAGCAGAATATCGAAAAGAACTGGGGCCAAAAGTCCTTATTGCATTGGTGAAGCGTGGAGTTCCGTTACGATTTTGTCTTAAAAAGACATCTCAAAGGTAAAGGAGAAAAGACGTTTGAAAGGTAAAGGAGAAAGAATCTTTAAATAGCGTTTAACGTCGACTTCGAAGTGACATGGAACTTATTAAATATACCAGAACATGATTAAAAGAAAAAAAAAACTCACACTATGTATAAATAAAAATTACTATTTAACTCTCCAAAAATTATTTATCACGTAGATAAGTGAGATAATATTACTGTACTGTTTGCTACAACTAACTAGAAGGTGTTATTTTCAGTGTAATAAAATTAGGGTTGTACCACAAAAAGTTAATTAGAACTAACACTTCTAAAATATCTCTAAGACAGTCATAATATTAGGATTACCCCGTACAAAAGTAATTGCAAATTCATCGATGGGCATTAAAGATCAAAATTGATCTTTTCAATTGAATTAAACATAGCGTTCTAACCATGGTTCTACGTTTTACAAATATTACAGTTACTGCGATGGTATTATTATTAGTATTGTATATTTACATGGTGCAATTATATATTTCATGTTAATAAATAATATAAGAAAATTATAATTATTATAATTATCAATTATATATATATATATATATATTAATTATGTATTATGATATATATCAAACTATGTCTCTGCTTGCACCACTTTCAAAACGACAATAATAAAGCAATAATAATCAAATTAAAATTTGAAGTCAACTTAAAATAATTTTTTAGAGTACTCATTTTAAGGAATTATTAAAATGAAATTTTCGCAAACTTAAAGTAATTTGAGACTACTCATTATTAAAAAAAAAAAAAAACTTTTTATGCAATAGTAAATGCAATAGGAAATTTCAATAGGTGACAGCCTTTAATTAGATACAAGTTTTCTATATGGGATCATTTTGACTTTTAATGTTACTCATTAAGTTTAGTAGATTTTAGATAAAAGTATATAGTAAATGCAATAATTTGTCAAGTTATTCATAAGTAATAAGGAAAACATTTCATGGCAATGTTTTGTCCACTCTTTTTTTGTCTATGCTGTGTGTTGTTATTATTTATTCCCCCTTCTCTTTACTATTAGAAATGTTAAAATATGTTAAAATGAATTTGAAATCATGAATCAATCGCACTTATTATAAATTTAAATTGGGTTAAGTTGAAATTAAAATTGTTTTCTAAATGTGTATTGAATTGAACCCAACTCATTAAGCGAGTTAAATAAATTTGAGTTGAGTTGAATTTGAGTTAAGTCTATAACCTATCAATAACAATAATTTATTAATTTTATTTTACCTTTCTTTGGACAATATATATATATATATATATATATATATATATATATATATATATATATATAATACTATAT
>Ga0214545_1002104_pt1 | contig 38362 bp, 43 predicted proteins | sample CNSS4metaG_FD_160064 | JGI IMG/M metagenome (GOLD analysis project Ga0214545, IMG submission 160064) | Root nodule microbial communities from cowpea collected in UCLA plant growth center, Los Angeles, California, USA - CNSS4 | ecosystem: Host-associated > Plants > Roots > Nodule | place: USA...
ATATATATATATATATATATAACATAATATAAATTCAAATGACTTCAACTTCACGTGATTTTTACTAAAAGTAAAGTCACAAATTTATTGATATGAGAATTTTTCTTTTCTTAATGTGAATTTACACGAGATGCAAAATTAAATGAGTGCGGACTTAAGCAAATGTTGACTGTATTTTGGGTGTGTGATAAACAAAATAAATAATTTAAATACAAATAATAATTTAGTTTAAATATATGCAATATTAGTATCGTGTGTAGAAATTCGTCAGAGCAATAATAAATATAGAATCACGACGATAAAAAGACTAATCGAGTTTTTTATACTTTATTATATAACCTTTCAAAAAGACATTTCATGACTTTTGGTCGCCGGATAGAATCCTTAAACAGGGTTCATATATACCTTGTGTAGATGAACACATACTTTTATTAAAGAAGAAATCAATGTAATAACACATTCTATTTACAACTTTTTTTTTATGAATTGCAAACGCATCTAGAAATTTTGGAGGATTATGATATTGAGGATTTGGATGGAAATTGAAGAAGTGTAGAGAGTTTAACAGTAGTAGTAACTTAGAAAAAGCAGTTGGATTGTTTTGGTGAAAAGTTAGCACTAGTAACGACGCAGAAAGAATGCAATTGCTGAAGATCCTTGGCGTGAGCCTATACCTTAGTGGAGGGTCATGAGCTTGTCCCATCATTCAAATAAATAAAGATAGAATATGTACCTCTTCCACTATCATTATCATTATAATCATATCTAACTATTTCTCTTCTAATAATGTCACTCTCCTTCATCAGATATTAACGCAAGATTCTGTATAAAATACTTCATTTTGAATTGTATTAAAGATTAACATCACTTAAAAATCACATTCATGTTATAAACAACTCCCAACTTAAAAATTTCAACGTCCTCTTTTCACTACTTCGAAGGACAAATAAAGAAAGCCACCAGAGAAACGAAATTCTCTTTCTTTGGTAAGTGGTGGATGAAGTGATGTATATATATTGTTGTTGAACACAACAACTTTAGAAGTTTTGATTTTGCACATCATGTGAGGAAGTTTGTGAATGTTAGGGGATAAAGGTACGTAGTAGCAGAGAGAAACATGAGTATACCACAAGCAGCTGCTGCTGCTGCTTCTGCTTCTGCTTCTGCTGCAAGCAGTCCTCCTCCACATCTGTATCCACAGGAGTTACAGCTTAAGCTTTACCAAGCCTTCATATTCTCAATTCCTATACTCTTCTCCATCATTCTCTTTCTCTTGTTTTACTTGTTCTACCTCAAGAGAAGGGCTTCCTCTTCTCCTTATTTGCTTCCAAGGACCATTCCCATTAATCCACCAACCACCACTCCCTATCATTCATCAGTAAGTAACAAAATCATTATTATAAATGCTTTTTACTAGATGTCTTTGCTTGCTTCTTCTACTGCATAATCCTTTCTATATCATCAATTAAATTATCCAATATTCCACAGCCCTGTCAATTCCTCGATAAGCTTCCAAGGGTTTTATTTGATGAGGATTTGCTAGCAAGAGATTCCTTGTAAGTAAATCTTTTTTATTTTATTTTTTTGTTTGAACTTTTAGATGTACTGTTGTTGCTATTTCAATTCTGTTTTTATCCTCTTTCTTGGTAATGAGATTAATATATGCTCTCATCTTTATCCATTACCCAAGGGATTCTCTACTGTGTGCAATTTGGATGTGTTCATATTGTAATTTCATCTCTCATAACATTATTCTCAAAGAAGGAATGTGGTTCTTGCAAATCTGAAAAAAAAAATGTCCAAAAGTTCACTGATTATTTAGAATATTTAGTGGCATCCACTAATTTTGATGAAAAAGTGGTAGGTACATGGAAAGAAAGCAGAGAGATAAGTAGAATATTTGAAGAACTGTTGTCCGTTTTTTTCCTTTTCTTCTGCTAAAAAGGAAAATTGAGCACGTGTAAGCCCAACCAAAATCTCAACGATTGGTACTGGTCATATTTCGTGTGAGGGAATTTTCAGTAGATAAAGTGGTGGAAAGCACTTTGTAAACTGTGTGTAGGATTGATTCCATTGTTAGTAGAGTAAATAAATGCAGTGAGTGATGATGTCCAATGACAGCAACAGTTAACAGGAAGAGATGATTTTGAAACAGGTGTTGTGTTTGTTTGGGGGAGTTTGAGGTGAAGGAAGAGGTGGTGCAGATTCCTTATTGCAAGCACGTGTTCCACTTGGATTGCATACATCACTGGCTCCAATCAAACTCCACTTGTCCACTTTGTAGATGTTCCATCATCCCCACTACTACCAAGTTCATCAATCCAGCACCGTCTATTAATATTATATCAGACCCACCCCAGCATGCTGCTATCTTTTCAGACTCTCCATCATTCCCACCTCACTCACAACATCATCATCAACTTCCTGCTTCCTCAAATTCTCCTAATTTCCCCAGGGAATGATCATACATATATACCTTCATTATCAATCATAGTAATCCACCGTTTTATTCTCTTTCTCATCATCTTTCTGGAAATTGCCTACTGAATCCCCATTGGGGGGCAATGGAGAAACTGTTAAAACTGTAACTAATTGTTCAGAGAAGCAATCAATCATTCGCTACTACTTTATTTGTTTCTTGTCAATTTGCCTTTTACTACTACATCTTGTTCTTTGTGTGTGTGTGTATATGTTACTGTCTTGTCGTCACTTTCCTGAGTCCTAGGTTGCCATAATGAACATATATAAATATGATTTTTGAGGCCTGAACTTCTTGAGCTCAATCTTGGTACTTGGTACAAATGCAATGATTCATGTTGGTCTTCAAAGGGAGTCAAAGATTTACCATGGGGAAATCAATGAAGGTTTTTTGAATAAATTATATAGAATGAGTCCAAATATAGGGTCCCAAGAAGGTGAAAAGCTTTTACTTTTGGGCATGGAAAAAGAAAAGGGAAAAGGGAAAAGGTCCCAACAATAGAATAATAAAAATAAACACGTTCATTATAACACTTTATGTTACTCTATTTTTACACAAATCATTGAGACCTTATATTTATATTTTAACTCTCACTTTTCCTTATATGTATATATTCCCGCATCATCTTTTTTTGATGAAAAGAGCAACTTTTATATTTATTTCAATGGTATAAGAGAAGAGGCACGGTAGGAATAGTATGTAATAAAAAAGTATATATATACTCTTTCTTTAAAATATAAATGATATTTTATCTTAACTTTTTATCATTAGTATCCCTTAGTTCACAATCTAGCGTGGTTTTGTTTTGGAATATAAAATGACTCAAACTAAAAAAATAATTATTTGTAGTTTGGTTATGTTGAAATTAATTACGTAATCTTTACTAGATCAAACTTTTGCGATTTTTTGTTTTTCTATTAACAAAAGCATAACGGCCCACTGTGAAAGTAAATGAGGTTAAATATATTTTTAAATCTTAAACTTTAATGGAAGATTGAAGTTTGTCTATGTCTCAAAGTTTGGTCTTCATTTTATATTAAAAGTTAATTTGTTTGATGTGTCAAATGACGTTTCAAACTATCCAACAAATTGAACCTTTAAAGTTGGAGAGGCAATCGTGAATGTAGATCTTTAACCTCATCAACCATCACACATGTCTAGTCTGGTTGTAGAGGAACAACATGGATGGTTGACCCTCCTTCCAGCATTTGTCTTGTTAGTACCTGATGGCATACACCCTATCCATGACCAAGCACATTCAAGAAAAGTTAGATGCATATATGCAAGGTGAAGCAAAACTCTTTTATTTTTAAGCCATAATGGAGCACCTCTAGTAGATTAGGAATATTTAGGCCTTGTATTAAGGGTCAAGTGGTGTAGGATTTCCTCTTAGGCCTTGTATCATGGGCCAAGTAGTATAGGATTTTTAGTCAAATTTACCAATTTGCACCTATATTATGTTAATCTTGGGTAGTTTAAGTTTTTATCCCAACTTGGTGGACTAGGCATCATGGAGGGCATACCACATTAGGAGAAGTGACCAAGTGTCATGATTCTAGTGGATGAGCTTTTTCTAGAGTAGTGGTCACATGGCACTCTAGGAGTGGAAAGCTTTTTTGAAAGTTAGTGACCACATGTCCTCCTCTCCTTCACCAAGATAGAATTTTTTAGGATTTTGGTCTACTTTGGAGACACCTCCCTCTATAAATAAAGGTGTCCCCCCTTATTAAACCACTTTGAGATATGTAATGAAATGCTGCCAAAATTTTATGACATCATACTTGTCTCATAAGTCGAGACTAGAGCATACCATGCGGTGTCCTATAGCCACCCTTCTCTAGAGTTGGCTCAACGTCTCAAGAGAACTATGAAACAACTACATCCCACCACAACATCATCTAAATCGAGACACTTCTTCACTTTCCCCATTACTTCCATGTCAACCACCCACTCATAGACTCATCTTCATGCTTTGACCCAACCTAGCTTTAGGAGGAGCCAATCACTACCAATCACTACCAAACACAGGGAATCTTTATCGAAATATAACTCATGTTAAATTACTTGTTTAGCATGATCCACAACAAAACATGAGCCTTTCGTGCTGACTCAATGTCAATCAGGAACTTCATTGGCTTCTACATGAGTCGGTTGCTTATTCCTAAGTATGGACTTAAGCCTTTCTTCAAACTTCTCCTCTAGAGATGACCTTATTTTAGTGTTCATTAATTCTACTTTTCTTCCTACTACATCTTCATCTTCCTCATGGCATCCTGTCTTAAGGATTTAGTAGTCTGTTGTATTGGACTGAAGTAATCTCAAAGTTCCCATGACTTAGTAGTGTCGTGTACACAACTTAGTGCTCAGGTCTTCCAATCGCCGCAATAAGTATATCGTTGTGGCCATATGGAACAAATGAACCCTGAGTTGCTTGCCTAACTAACGAATTATGCAAACACATATTCAAGTTTAATCATAAACATAGCCACAATGAAATTTGATTTTGGATTTAAGGTTTGTGTTAGTTTTGAAATGGTGATTTTAGCCAAGAAGGGGGGGAGGGGGGTTGAATTGGCTTTATAAAACTTTTTCGAAAGGTTAAACCTCTTTTCAATTGAATCTAATGGACTGGAAAGTTTGGATGTAAATGCAGCAGACTAGTACACTTTCAGTCGATTAAAATATAAATCAACAGACAAATTTGTTCTTGAAGCTATAAAACAGTCGATTAAAAAGACAAATCAGTCGGCTAAAATAATGGAGATTTATGCAGAATGCAAAATTCGCGAATTCAACTCAAACAACAATCTTTTACATACAAGACTTGTTCCAAACAATGTTTTTAACAAGTATACAACCTCAAATTACACAAGAACGCATTAAATCACACCAAAGATCAAATTACTTAGTTTTCTTGAGTTTTTAAAGCGTTTCAAAGAGAGTGAATAAGGGAAAGAGAAAAGCACAGTTGTTTTTATACTAGTTCACTCAATCACATAGCTAGATCTAGTTTACCAGGACAACCTGAGCCTGGTTTCCACTAAATTCAAAAGTTTTACAAATCACATACCAAGATTACACTTTTGAACAAAGAAACTCACAAGATTTTTGACTCACACAAAAATCTAGATACACACCTTGCAAGAATCACACTTACAGACCTGAAATCACATAAGGTAAACCAACCAGAGGCACAAGAACATCCAAACCTGATGGTGGCTATCCCTAGCCAACTATACATGTGTTCTTCAAGCTACACAAGTTGGAGCTGTGTATTGTAGAGAGAGTGCTTTCCAGAGATGAATGACAAAGTTTCGTGCTAAAAGCTTAGATTTGCACCTCTGTTCGTGAAAACACAACTTATATAGTCTGGTTTAAGTGAAAACTGTAACGTCCTAGCCGGAAATTACTTATTAAAATAAATAAGGATATAAATAAAATAACAACCGCATTTATTTATCATCAATTCCCAAAAACGCGAGAAAATTTAAATTTAGATAACCAACGCGCCATTACAATTAATAAAAAGATGAGTCGCATCATTCATATTACTATCAAAAGTGTCTAAAAATTATTACAAGTAAATCCTTAGACAACATAGTAACTAGTAATAAAATCCCAGAGATATCCCCACTCCGTCTCTAAGCATCTCCCTGCTCACCTGCATCAACATCTGCTCCCATGTAACACGTTACATGATCATCGCCACACACACACAGATAGGGTGAGCTCATTTAAATAAAATCAACAATATAATATTTAATACCATATTAACAAATGTAAACCCAGAATAGTGCACTTTCCCCCTTTTTCCTTTCATCATTTTACTTCCAACACTTGCCTTTAGACGTCTATCCATTCTATACCCTTTAAGTGAGAATAATGATCGATCTTTGCTGCACGAGTGTCCACTCGCCCCTCCGACTACAAGCAACCACCTGATAGTCAACATGTGGGAATAACCTTGCCACAACATCTAGACTACCAAAACTCTATCATAATCACTCTGAAGAGGGCAATCACCGAACCTCGCCGTACGAGCCACAACTCGCACACTCCACTGGACTTCCTAAACCACCAGGCTACAACCTAGAGTGGTCACGTGTTACCCCAATACAAGATACATTCGTAACTGTGCCCCCAGCCAAAGCATCGCATCATGAACATCCCTTAAAGCGGTGTAGAAAACTTACCTCGCGCACCATCACTGGACCAAAACCGCCTGGCGCGCATCATACGCCGCTAGGCGGAACTTGGCTCCAGACCGCCTGGCGGGTATCACACACCGCCAGGCGCCACGTGCCTGCAGAATCCCTCTGCACCGTCACCGCCTGGCGGAATTTGCCCTGCCGCCATGCGCCACTTTGTCGTTGTTGCCGCCTGGCGCTTCCACACTGCACCGCAAGACGCCTGTCTTTTCCAGATCTCCTACTGTACCGATTCCACCTGGCGGAAGCTACTCTACCGCCAGGCGCGCTGTGCTAACAGTGGCCACTGCCACTGATTTAAGGTTTTACCGCTTGGCGCCTCCCTCGTGCCGCCAGGCGCTATACCAGTAGTGCAACGCTACTGGTTTGTGGCATTTTTTTCAGGTCTTAAGAGACCCCAAATCAATTATACATTATTTTCATACCAATCAAAACATTCACAACCATAATACCATCACCAAACTCAACATATACAACAGCTCGTGCTCACTTCATACATATACAATTACATCATACCAATTAGTTATCGACTTACACATACTTTTTATCCATTCCTACTCTAAACTTGTCACATTCACACCACTCTTGATCAAGACATCTAATGTTATTTAACTCCTATCACCACAAACCTTTCGAACATAATACCAACAGTTTGTTTAGCCATCCCCTTTCGCCAAATAGTGGGTGAGAAACTAGATACCATCCCTGCCCCATTACCAACATCAATTCTGCCTTCATTTACCCATTTCACACACAGATAGATTACCCTTATAATTCCACATGTACATTCTCATTTAATCGTAATATCTCAATTATACCCTCACATACTCGTTGTTAGGGTTCCTTCTGCTCCTGCAGCACTACCAGTTCCAACTTGTTGTAGTTTCTTTTCACACAACACTCATTCACTTACATTCACAACCGAGGCTCCAACCTAATTTGCCGCAGTGTCTTCTATGTATAATTCCCTCCCGTTCATGCAGAATACAACACATATATGCATATATACCTCACATAAAATAATACCCATTCAATTAAACATTACACCTACTTCGTGTATAATGGCTTTTAACCCCCATCACCAACCCTATCTCTCAATTTCAGCTCAAAATCATGTCTTCCAACAACCAAAAAATTCACAATCAATCAGAGACATCAAGTTTCAAAAATCAAAAGCAAAACATCACGAAAACATTGACAAACAGCGAAAACTGGAATAGGAACTCCCCTAACCTGGAATTCCTTCGCTTAAAATGACACGCTTGCGTTCCTTCCTTGAATTCCAACAATTCCTTAAGCTCTCCCGCTGTCCAGCCCTTCAATCCCACTCCCTACTCACTGTTTCTCTCTAAATTCATGCAGCCCTCAATACCCCAATTGTGCAGACTCCAAAACCCTTCTCTCTCTCACAATTAGCCTTTTAAATTGGGACTTACTTAAGGTTAAATTGCTATAAAACGAATTTTTGCCATAAATCTCTCATTAACCTCCCTTAATGACCTATTATCTTCTATTTTCCAGCCACCCCTTGCTGCCATACACCCTAGGGTTTACGTGCCTCTTCATGTGCATGCTATAGTAAATTTTAGCAAAAAGAAAATACTTTGTTCAAACCAAGGTTTGAACCCATAACCACACAATTCCACTTCAAATGTACAACCAATTCAACCAAGTCATATTACATGATAATATTCACAAATCAAACATTATATCCTTACCTATCACACCCAAGCATCCCAAAAAAAATTACTAAAAATTAAATAACACACAATTGGCATACTTAGGATTCGAACCCAAGTCCTCTCATACAACCAAAGTACTCTCAACCACTTGAGCTAGTACTTTTCCACGTCATGAAGGTTAGTATTTAATGCCTTAAAGACCTCTCCTACCCGCATTGATTAGATAATTATTTATTTAATTATTTAAATTTCGTGGGTCTTACAAAAACAATCGATTAGAATTTTCCGTATAGTCAACTAATTTCACTTTACTTACGTGAAATCAGTCGATTGAAAAATAATTCAATTGATTGAATGCATTCATACCAGAAACTATCTACAACAAGCCTTTTAACCTGTTAAAACCCATTTTAACATATTAAAAGATACACACTAAGGCACACAAGACATCTAACCTATGTCATATAGCCTAGTAACAAGATATAACACTATCACATTACATTTAACATGTTATTTTCAGATTTAATAAATTAAAACATAATCTTCAAATGGATCTTCATCAATCTTCATCAAACACCTATGATCTTCATGTACATGGCTTTATCAATTATTTTCTTCAAGCTTGCTTGTGTCAACAGTTTGTACTTTCAATTTTTTCAACTATGAGTTGAGTTGATTTTAACTCATCTATTATCGAACCTAGTCCGAGCGACCTCCCACATCTCAACACTTTATTGTTTAGCTCTTCCTTGAATTTTCCAAACAATGAAACTATGGTCATAGTGGAAAGATCCTTAGCTTTAGAAATGGTTGTAACTTTTGGTTGCCAGCCCCTATCAAGACACTTCAACACTTTAATGTTTAGTTATTCCTTGTCTAAGTCTTTTCCTATACCAATGAGATGATTTACAATATGTGCAAATCTTTTTTCTCACACCCACAATGGTTTCTTCAAGTTGCAGTCTGAAAATCTCGTACTCTTGAATCAATGAGTCCTTTCTTGCTCTTTTAATGTCACTAATTCCTTCAGGTGTTACTTTTAACACGTCCCAGGTATTCCTTTGCATAACTAAATTAGGATACTCTAAAAGACTCATCTAGATTTAGTGCAAATATGATGATATTCTTTGCAACACAATTTATCTTTCTTTTTCTCTTCCTTAATCTTAGAGACTCCAAAACTTGAGTTTCAGAACTACCCATTTATTGTTAACAATGTGTTTCGAAACAAATGCCTTGTTCTTGGCCATAGTTTTGAAAATAAATTTTATAATTCAATGCTTAAGAAAATTATAATAACTAGCTCTTGATACCAATTGTTGGATTAAAACAATTAAAGCCAAGAAAGAGGGTTGAATTAGACTTTAAGAAATCAATTATGCTTTTAAAATTTTTGGCAAACCTCTGTTAAATCTATATGATCAACGAAACTTCAAAAACTATAACGTCCCATTTAATAGAGAATAAATCTATAAATGAAACATCACACAAGATATAATATAGAAGAGCAGTACCAAAAAGGTAAACAGGTTTAAACCATTACAGTTATCCCAAATGTACTAGAAAAGAAGACTAAGGCACACCACGATGCCAATAATAAAATCGAAAGAAATAGTTTGACAATTGATCAAAAGCTTGCTCCTCTAGAGCAAGATATTACATAGTACATAGTGCCTACAAAGGTTACTTGAAGGAAAGAGATCCAACCCAAGCCTGTCTATACTACAAAGTTTCCATCACCCTGGTGGTGGCCACTAGGGGTTCCCACATCTGCTCACATCAATAAATTGATGATCATCGCAAAAGGAGAAAACCACACATAAAACACACAAACAAGCAGAAATGGTAAGCTAGCGTAAAAAGGTTTTATCATACACTTGAGCATATAGTTTAACATCCAAGAATACATAATCCAACAAAACGTGTGATAGCAGACAATGCAAGACTCTAAGACTCAATTATCTGGATACATATAATCAGTCGGATTCACTAGATGCTTGCACTTGTGGTGTCCTCTACTGCTCTACAAAGACATTGCCAATGGGTTTCCCCCTACCACGCACAAGGTTAGCCTTCAAACATCTAATGCCATTATCCTGCCAAAGACTAGGGACTCCTACTACTCTCACCACTTGAGTCAGTACGCTCTACGTGAGACTAACTAACTCTTTAGAGCTTCAGGATGCAATCTTACTTGAATCTTTACTTAGTTATATACTAAGGCACCACCATGAAACCTTACTAAGAGTTTCGTGAAATTACGTCCATTACCTGAGGCACCACCATGAGCTTCCATCAAGAGGGTCATGGAATTACGTCCATTACTTGAGGCACCACCATGAGCTCTCGTCAAGAGGTCATGGAATTACGTCCATTATATGAGGCACCACCATGAACTCTCACCACGAGGTTCATGGAATTACGTCCATTATATGAGGCATCACCATGAACTCTCACCACGAGGTTCATGGAATTACATCCATTATATAAGGCACCACCATGAACTCTCACCATGAGGTTCATGGAATTATGTCCTACCTATACCACAGCCATGTCTTACCAACCCAACATAGAGTTATCATGCATACTAGTCTCATGCAAATATTCAACCAACTAACCGACAAATTCATGCTTTCCATTTCATACTCAACATAGCGACATCTCATTCCATTTAATCTCATACAATATACATGGCATCATACATCAGGCTTTTATGGTAAAACACACTATCAAGCAAGCAAGCAACCACATTAGAGAAGCAATCAAAACTAGAGCACAAAACCTACCCTAGTCTCGCTCAGGCTAGAAACCCTCGCTCAGGCGAGAGAGGTTCTCTTGCTCAAGCGAGCCCTTCTCGCCTAGGCGAGAGCTCGAGCAGTGGAACAATGGCTTCTGCGAATTCTCGCTCAGGTGAGACCTCCTCGCCTGAGCGAGATTACATGCAGAAATCATGAGCGAGCTTCTGCAAGTCTTGCCTAGGCGAGACACGCTAGCTTGGGCGAGAAAACCAGTGCCCACCACTGTTCTCGCGTGCAACAGTCAGGCATTTGCAAACGACAACACATTTATCAATATTCCAAGCAATCACAATATCACCTAAGCATCTCAAACACAAAATAAAGCTAAAATGGGCAGATGTGAAGAAAATGCAGAAATCCTAGCTTCCCTTACTTGGAAAATGCTAGCAGAATACCCTGACACCTAAGCAAAATAGTACGATAGCTCCAGGAGCGAATTCGCGAGCTGGAAACACTAGCACAAATTGTACATGAGGTTACTACGTAGAATCACGAAAATTAGACTAGAGAGGAGAGGATATGAGTTGAAGACCAACTTACGTGAAGTAGAAATGAGGTTGAGCTAGCTTGAAGACGAATGAGACCTAAACCCTAGCAGAGCTTTGTAGGCAATTCTAAGGAGGAGGAGGAAGCTAGTTCGTTTTTGGAAAACAGAAGAATGAGAGAGTTAGGGTTGCTTTAGGGGTTTTGGACACTCTATGGGCCAGCCTTAAGCCCAACAGATTAGGGTAGGCTCTTAAATATTTAGGGCAGAAAAATAAGTGGGTCTTACACAAAAACATTTTAATTTATTGAAAACTGAAACCAATAGATTGAAATTTTGTATGGTTTGCACGCAACTATCGAGATTCAGATCATCAAAGTTTCAAGTTGCATTTCACAATGCAAGTGAAAAAAAAAAAAACACATTTACATTGGCTGTTTGTTGAAACCAATGTAATGTAACTCTCTTGCTTTTCATGTGGCATCGTAAGTGATTGATAATTATTTCAAGAACTTCGAAATAACAAGGAAACTATGTTGAGAATATAATAATAATAATAATAATAATAATAATAATAATAATAATAATAATAAATAAATAAATAAATAAATAAAAGGAATAAAAAGGAAGTTATTTGATTCACACATAGCAATGATTATCATTGGACCTTTTCTACATTTTCTACAAGTGCCTTGATTTCAGCTATAATAAAGTTAAGATTTTCTTTTCTACTCGATTCAAATACATTTCTAGTTTTTTCTTTCTTATTCCATCCTATATATACAACATAGTCAGTGTTTAAGGTAAAAAGAGGACTGAAAGCAAAAAACTCAAAACCCCCGAGAAAAGATTTTGCATATACATTAAATATGTATTAAACATATTACTTAAATTTATAGAAGTAACTCGAGTTTCATAAGTTTATTAAAATAATCTTTTAAGCTTATTCACAATAAGATTAATAGAATATTTGAAAAATATTACTTTTGCCATTTAAGTTACGTTTGAGATAATAATTTTAAAAACTTTTAAGGCTCAATAAAATAAAGAATCATTGATTCACCGCACATATACCTTTTCTATAGGTTGAATCCACTTGCTTTCTCTGTTTGAATTGTTTCGCCATCCCCCACGACACGACGGATATCACCACTGCTACTATAGGAACATCAGTCTCTATTTTGGCTAGCCAAGAATTTATATTATCCAATAAAAAACCATTTAAGACGAAATCAAGTTAAAAAAACTTGTTCCGGTGAGGTTTTGATACAAGTAAAGCACCACAATTGGCAACGAAGGAAGAACACAAGGTTGCATTGAGGGACTCCTTTTTGGCTTCGAAAACAAGTGAGAAAGTAGTTGAAGAGGAACGAAGAATAAAATTTGTGTCGTGGGACTTGTTTTAGGGTTTCTTTAAGTCATTATTGCACTTGTTCTTCTAACAACCAATGTAATAAACCACAACCTCAACAATATTACACCGATTCAGTTCTTAATTGATGTAATAGGGACCACAAAGTATATTTCACATCGATTCTAGTATGAAACGATGTAATATAAATCATTTTTATTACCAAATTGTCATTGCCATTTTTGTTACAACATTTTTAATTGAAACTATGCAAATCATAGCTGTAAAAAGGTACCTTTGCGCTATTGTAAGAACCAAGAAAGAAGGAAAGGAAAGCAAGATATAAAGATACACAAATATTTATACTATAGTTCACTCTTGGGAGCTACATCGAGTTAGCATATGCAATCTCAACATAGCTTTCCACTCTCAAGAATCACAATCACCAGTGCAGAATGGGCTTTTGGCCCCGGCTGTTTTTGTTATTCTGCCTCGGTTTTAGAACCGAGGCATATTGGGGTGAGGCCAAAAGGTATGACTTTTGGCCTCGGGTGTTAACCGGAGTCATAAAGCGCTTTTTCTGCCTCAGGTAACGTAAGAACCGAGGCCATAGGGGACATTTTTTTGGACCACCACTGTAGTTGTGGTAAGTCGTTCGAGCACCACTGCAGTTGGAAGAACCCCTCTGTGGTATCATCCTTCCAGATCTGGTTTCAGCCCCTCTTCCACTTTGCATTTCAGCCACCCTTTTCAACAAACCCTAAAAACTACATATAAAATTTAATCAAGGAATCAGGAAATGGAGGTGGAGGAAATGGAGGTGCAGTGAACCAGCGGCTGCAGCGAACCAGCGGCGGCAGCGACCCAGCGGCGGCACCGACCCAGCGGCGGCAACAACCCAGCGGCGAGGAAATGGAGGTGCAGCGAACCAGCGGCTGCGGCGGCACCGACCCAGCGGCAGCAACGACCCAGCGGCGAGGAAATGGAGGTGCAGCGAACCAGCAGCTGCAGCGAACCAACGACGACAGCGACCCAGCGACGGCAACGACCCAGCAGCGGCAACGAACCAGCGAACCATCGACGGTGGAGGGGTAGGTTGCAGGGAGAGAGAAGAGAGACATGGAGACTGTGGCGGGGAAGGAGAAAAAGAAAAAAAGGGTTGGCTAGGTTGCAGGGAGAGAGAAGAGAGAAATGGAGTTGTTTAGAGAAATGGAGACTGCGGCGGGGAAGAAGAAAAAGAAAAAAGGGCACGCATTTTGGCACCGGTTGTCAATCACCCGAGGCCAAATGGAAGTGTATAGGCCCCGGTTCTTCGCCACCCGAGGCCAAATCTCTGTTATAGGCCTCGTTTTTTTGTCACCCGAGGCCAAAGCGTGCGCTGTCAGTGGCAGTTTTGTAAATCTGGGTGACACAGATGGGTTATATGCTTCGGTTAGTTTGGGACCCGAGGCAGAATGCTGAGAAAAATTTCAAAAATGCCACCGCCTCCTTATAGGCTTCGGTCCCGCAGTAACCGAAGCCTATAAGGCGAGTTAAAAACCCCATTATGCACTAGTGAATATTACAATTACACATAATCTTGCAATATCAAGCAGACCTCTTGAAACCTACAAGAGACAACCTACCCAAGCAACACCATATTACAACTTGGAAACACTCCAAAACTAAGAAGAAACGATAATGGCATACCCCCTAGCCATGGAAAAGCATATTCAAGAATGGCTAGAGTCACTTATGCAAGGTGAAAGAAAACTCTTATTCTCTTGGGCCATCATGGAGCATCTAATAGTGTACGACTTTGTGGACCTTGTACTAAGGGTCAAGTAGTGTAAGATTTCCTTTTCTAGGCCTTATATCATGGTTCAAATAGTGTAGGGTTTTTTGTCAACTTTGATCAACAAAACTCAACACTTATAGTTAGGAATAGTCCAAGTGAGAGTTAAAGTCCCACATTGAATAGAACAGACAAAGTTAAACACTATATAAAAGTAAATATCCATAACACCATAGCCTTACGGTTTTGGGATAAAAGTGGTGTCAAATGGTCTTATATATATGTGTAAGACTAATGTCATATATAACTAGAACCATAATCTCTCAATAACCATAACCCATATGAAAAATATATAAACCCAACAGTGGTATCAAAGCCGATGGTTTGGAGTGACTGACTACATAACCAAAGGGGTCACTAAAGTGACTAACCGCATAACCACAACCAAAAAAGGGTCACTCATACACCTGAAGGGAAATATACCACATGAAAAAAGAAAAGAAAAAGGACTCACCCTTGAGGGGAGATTGTTGGGAATAGTCTAAGTGTGAGTCAAAGTGCCGCATTGGATAGAATAGACAAAGTAAAACACTATATAAGAGTAAAGACCCATAACACCATTACCTTAAGGTTTTGGGGTAAAAGTGGTGTCAAATGTCTTATATGTATAAGACTGATGTCATTTATAATTACAACCATAATCTCTCAACAACCATAACCCATATGAAAAATATATAAACCCAATATATTGTTGATAACAACTAGTCCATTTTTCTTTTCTCACTGATTCCGAATCAGTGAACTGGAAGCATACCATTGATGTTATAGAATGGAAGAATCCTATGACAGAAGAACTAGAAGCAATTAAGAAAAATATGACTTGAGAGTTTATTAATCTACCTTAGAATAAACATCCTATTGATGTGAAATGGGTGTTTAAAATCAAAAGCAAATCTAATGGCACAATTGCCAAATATAGGTTAGATCAATGCTTGAAATAGTAAGGCTAGTGGTTGTTGTAGCCAACTAAAAAGGTTGGAGTATTTGCCTACGTGATGTCAAGTATGCATTTCTTAAATAGACCATTGGAAGAGGATGTATATGTGTTACAACCACCAGGTTTTGAGAAGTCTGGAAGAGAACAACAAGTATATATACTGAAAAAGGCATTGTATGGTGTTAATCATGTTGCACAAATTTGAAACAAGGTGATTGATGCTTTTCTGCATAAGCAAGGTGTTGTAAAGAGTGTTGTTATATTCGGTGTGCGTGTGTGAAAAAAACTCAACATTAAATTTTGTTCACTAAATGCCTTTATGTAGATGATTTATGGTAATAAGATATCTGCAAAGTCTAATTGATGATTTTAAGACTAAAATGAAAACATTAAAGTGTAATGCAAATTCTAGAAGAAACTAAAAAATCCTAATATAAAAGTATTGAAATGTAATGTAAGTTTTAGAACAAAGTAGAAAAGCCTAAGATAGAGGAAGATATCAAGAACACTGTACATAGGCAAAATCTAGAACATTCCACACAAGTTATGGCTAGCATTTTCTAGAATGGTCTATAGGTCTATAAATACCCATGTACTCAACCATTTCATATATGACAAGAACTAAGACAACATATAACACACCACTCACTACTACAACTACATACTCCTTCCAACTACAACTTCCACATTCTACTATCTCCAAAATTTTCTCTATCCCATGAACTATTGCTTTCACAACCTTAAAATACTATCAGTGGTACAAGAGCTATGTTCGGTCATCTACTAGGCGTAGATAAATTTTTCAACTATTTAAAAAAAAACTATAACTCCATTATATACTACTTCCAAAATATTTTCTCAACCCATGGCCACTACCAATCAAACATCATCAATTCCAGTACCTATTTTCACATGAGAAAATTATGATTTTTGGAGTGTCAAAATGAAGACATTCTTTCACTCCCAAGACTTATAGGACATTACAGAAGAGAGATCCACTATTCTAGAAGACACTTCCACTCTTACTATAGCTCAGAAGAAGGAGTTGAAGGAAAACAAACAGAAGGATTCAAGGGCTTTATTTGCTCTTGAACAAGTACTTTATGACACAATCTTTCCAAGAATAATAGGTGCCACAAGTGCAAAGCAAGCTTGGAACACAATACAAGAAGAGTTTTAAAGAAATGATGAGGTACGCAATGTTAAACTTCATTCTCTTAGACGAGAGTTTGAATTAATAAGAATGAAATAATTTTAGACCACTAAAGACTATTATTCTAAAATAAAAGAAATAGTTAACCAGATGAAAGCCTATGGGGAAACTATTCTTGACAAAAAAATCGTTAAGAAAATTTTAATTTCTATTCCCCAAATATATGATGCAATCGCAACCGCGATTGAACAAACAAAAGATTTGGCCACATTGTCAATAACACAACTAATGGAATCTCTTAAAGCTTATGAGCAAAGATTGAAAAGGCATGAAGAAGACTCGGTCAAAAAGGCCTTTTAATCAAAACTAAAATTACGATCTCAGATTAAAGAATATGAAGGAAATAAAAGTAGAGGAGAAATTTCTAGAAATAAAAAAATTCTAGAAGCTTCCCTATGACCCATCAGGGAAAATATCCCCCATGTGGCATATATAAAAAGGCAAGTCACTTCGAAAAAGAGTATTGGCATCATGGAAAACCTCATTGTCAGTACTACAAGAAATTTGGCCACGTAGAGAAGTATTGTCGTAATAAAAATAAGCAACAAGCAAACTTTGCTGAAGAACATAATCAGGAGCAACGCTTATTTTATGCCAATCAAGAATATCCTAGCGGAGGAGGAAGTTGGTACTCGGATAGTGGGAAACGACACCACAATGGAGTCTAGAGGAAAAAGAACTGTCATGGTGGAGACAAAGAAAGGTACGAAATTCATTAAGGATGTTTTATTAGTTCCAAATCTTAAAGAGAATCTTTTAAGTATTGGCCAAATGATGGAGAATGGATATTCTCTTTACTTTGAGAAAGGTACATGCAAAATTTATGACAATAGAAAGAGAGAAATTGGCCAAGTAAAAATGGAGAAGAGAAATAGAAGCTTTCCCATAAGCTTCAAACCTGGAACTAATATTGCCATGAAGGCAGAAGTTGATGACTCATGGCTTTGAAATAGGAGATTTGGCCACTTCAACATACATGCCTTAAAGCTTCTACATCAGAAAAACATAATGAGAGATCTTTCATACTTGAAGGAGAATAATGAATCATGCAAAGGATGTCTCCTCGATAAACAACATCGATTACCATTCTCGACGGACAAAGCATGGAGAGCAAAAGACTTACTAGAATTGATCCATACTGATGTTTGCGGACCAATGAGGATGCCTTCACATCACAACAATAGGTATTTCATCGTCTTCATTGATGACTTCTCTAGAATGACATAAGTCTATTTCTTAAAGGCAAAGTCAGAAGTCTTTGGAATATTCAAGAAATTCAAGGCCCTTTGTCGAGAAGCAAAGTGGAAAATAGATAAAAGTACTTAGAAATGATCATGGAAAGGAGTACACATCTCACGAGTTTGACAAATTTTGCGAAGATGAAGACATAGAGAGACAACTTACAGTCGCATATACTCTACAACAAAATGGTGTGTCAAAAAGAAAGAATCACACTTTCATTGAGATGGCAAGATCAATGCTACAAGAGAAAAGTATCCCTAACACCTTTTGGACTAAAGCAGTCTACACTACAGTTTACTTTTTAAAGAGATGTCCAACTAAGGCAGTCCATCATAAGACTCCTATTGAAACTTGGAGAAGAGGCTCAAGTATTTGGATCTATCTGCTACATATACATGTTCCTAATCAAAGGAGGCACAAGCTTGGAGACAAGGCTATACGAGGAATATTCTTGGGATATAGCACACAATCAAAAGGCTATTGAGTTTACAACCTACAAACAAAAAAGCTCGTCATTAGTCGAGATGTTGAAGTAAATGAAAATGCTTCTTGGAATAGGGAAGAATAAAAAGTTGTTAAAAATAACACTTTAGTTCTAGGGCAACAATATCAAGAAGAAATTCAAGAAGAGGCAGAAGCTTTAGGTACGCTTTCTCCACCTTCATAACAACAACTAGAAGATTCAATCCTAATGGAACTATACAAAAGCACAAGGCCAGATTTGTTGCAAAAGACTGTAACATCTCGTCGGATATTACTAATATAAATAAGATAAAATCAAAATCAAAATCAAAACGACATTTATTACAACTCCTCTTCCCCGAGAGGCAGAAAGATTAAACATGGTTAAAATACTTTTTTGGTCCCAATTTTTGTCAAGTTTTGTCAAATAAGTCCTAATTTTGGTTTTGTGTTCAAATAGCTCTCAATTTTCGTCAATTTTGTTCAATTTGGTCCTTTTTTGCTAACATCGTTTAAATCATTAACGGCCATGAACAGTAACTACCACGTGTCACTTTGTGGTTTTTTTATTTTTAAATGTCCACGTGTCAACTCAGTAGTGTGTCACGTGTCAAAGTCAATGTTCTATGTTTAATTTGGTCCCTATATGTGTTATTTTTGTTCAATTTAGTCCCAATTTTGTTTAAAATTGCCAATTTTATTCCTATTGAAGATGTGACAAAATTTAATTTTTATATCAAAGTTATAATGATGTGAATTTTAATATATTATATAAAAATATTTTAAAAAAATGTGAATTTTAATCTAAAAATTAAATTTGGTTTCAATTTGGAGAGGGGCCAAATTGCTTCATGTTAACAAAAATTGGGACTAAATTAAACAAACATAACAAATATAGGGTCTAAATTGAATATAGAACATTGACTTTGACATGTGGCACGTTGCTAGGTTGACACGTAGACATTTAAAAAAAATTAAAAAAAATTAAAAAAAATAAAATAAATAAAAACCACGAAGTGACACATGGCAGTAACTATTCATGGTCGTTAATGATTTAACCATTAAAAATTTATTAAACTCGTATAATTAAAATCCGTAAATTCTATTAATCATTACAAGTTCATAAACCGATTGAAACATTGTTTACAAAAACATAAAAGAAAATCCTCAATTTAAAAGCCTTCCCAATATAGCCCCTCTCCGACTCTATGCCTCACTAGCACCACCTGCAACATCATCTGCTCTCACGTAACGAATTGCACGATCATCGCCAAACACAAACAGATAGGGTGAGCTAACAAATAAACATATGGAAATTACATATATATATATATATATATATATATATATATATATATATATATATATATATATATATATGCATTCACCTATCAAAGGAACTCTATCCTTTGATACCATACCACATGGCCACCACCATGTTATCCATGTTCTACATCTTTAGATGATAACCTTAAGATACCCTTTGTTGCCTCCACCTACAAGCCATAACTTGTAGAAGACGTGTGGGAAACTTGTTACGGACCACACTCCGTAACACTAGGTGGAGTTCCCAATACGAACCATAGTTCATAATTGTCCCAAAACTACCAAACTCGCTGGCTAACGCCTAAGAGGACAATTTTCTTGGACCCATCCATACGAGTCACAACTCGCACACTCACACCACAACACGCACCAGTCCAAGCCATAACTCAAGGGATGCTCGTGTACATCTGCCATCCCGAGCCACAACTCAAGGAATGCTACAACAAAGTTCATCATTAAGGTTTCACCCAAAGCCTCGTAGACCACGTACATCCAAATCACCCAAGCAATTACTTGACCATAGACCTAGGATATACATGCTTCCACAAACTTGCCAGCTCGTGCTCTTGCCTCTACGAACCTCCCCGCTCGTAGTCCAACTGTACAGACCTCCCCGCCCGTAGTCCATCATACGTGATCCAACAGCTACGAACCTCCCCGCTCGCAGCAGCCCTCAACTGTGAGCACAGAACATATGAACCTCCCTACCCTTAGTCCAACACTTATGATCCAACAACTACGAACCTCCCCGCTCGCAACAGCCCTCAAGTGTGAGCACAAAACATACCAACCTCCCCGCTCATATTATCATGTGTTCACCATCAGCCATGAACCTACCCGCTCATGACAGAAACAAGCATCTCTTGGTCCAAGCCCAACATCACAACCACACAAAACATAATCCAAAGAGTACACTACCCTCTACGCTATCAACTGGCGCAACCTAAGCGCCGCCAGGTGAAATCACAGCGCAGACCGCCTGGCGAAACCTTCTTTTCACCTAGTGCTAGATAAAACAAGCCATTGTCTTAGTGGCTATTGTCTGGCGGTTCACCCATTACCGCTAGGTGCCCTACGCTTCAGGGACTATTGCTAGTCCTCCTATCACCTAGCGATCTATTTAGTACCGCCATGCACTATATCAACGATGTGACAACTTTTGATTTAGCACCTCAACGCAGGTTGTAACAACTCAACTTCTCAAATATGCATCCAAACTAATTATTTACATGTCTATAATTGCCAACTTAATTGAAGATTAAAATTAACACATTTTGTAGTTCGATAATATAAGTTCACACATCCACATCTATTTACACTCATGCCAAAACTTATGTGTAACTCACAATTACATGTTCTCAAACATTACAGGATACGACCACATTCTCATGTATTCATGCAAGACATACATTCGGCTTAACTAGTACCTAAAATAACACATCTTTTTACCAATCCAGTATATTAAGTCTCAATTCACATCATCACTTATGCATATAATTACACACACTTCACCCATTTTAGCATTTACATACCTTTCAATATAATCATAATGTTACAGTTTATCCAGTTCCTATATCTATAGCCTCTGCATGGTCAAAAGGGGCCCCAATAGGACCCAAAACACCCCCAAAAAGTCAATGACTACAAATCACCTCTGTTACCATGTCCATCGCCTAGCGGTGCATACTGGCTGCTAGGTGGCTCATCATGTTCTTGGTAGAACCCAAAATCTTCCTACACCCATGAAGAACCTTAAACCCCCAATTCACATTTCAGTCAATAAATTGCATAGAGTCGTAGCCATTCAATTTTCCCGCATGCATTCATCACGTAAAATCATAAACTCTCAATTTCACCATGATTAAACTCCCCAAATCATATTAACAATTTACCCCCAAACCCAACATGGGCCCTTCCTGTTATGCACGCCCATTCAATTATCATGAAACATCAATAAAGTAATTATTATCAATTAATCAATATCACCCATATCGATGTACTTAAAATTTTCCAGGAACTCACAATTAGCACAGAATCCAAAGAACATCACAAAAGCATCCACCACAATTCACGTCGCCTGGCAACGAGGATGAAGCCGATAGGCGGTTCAACTAAAAACCTAGAAAATGGGTTCAACGCATAGGCATCGCCTAGCGGGCCATCAAAGTCACCAAGCGATTTCTAGAAATTTTCTAGAAAAGCAAAAATAGATTACCTTTTATCATGTAGAGGCACCACAATCACACCTCATGTTACGAAAACATCATCAAATAAATGCACACGTAAAGGAGCTCCCCTAACCTGGATTTCTTGCTTCCAATTGCCACTCTTGTAAAACTTGATGATAGAAAAATCCACTTGCTGTCTCCTTCCCCTTTCCACACGTCATTAGGCTTCTAAATCCACTCGTAACTCTCATTTTCAATACACAGGGTTGGTGTATGACTAAATGTCCTTTTCCTCTCCTCACTTCCACTCTTATACCTAGTTACTCTTCAGAACGGAATGGAAGAAGGGGAGAGATTCTTAAACCGAGCTAGGAAATAGATCCAATGACTTCAAAAAAAATTGAACGAGTAGCCATATGAAGTGAAAATCTCATGTATGGTTCTGTAGAGTAGTAGTAAAGGTGACTTATCTGTCCACTTTTCCACTATTACACCCAAAAAATCAAACTTTGGCTTATGTAAAGTTTCCAGAGTACGCTTAACCTATGGATTTCTCTAGGCAACTAGGGTTTTTGCCCTTTACATTTCATGCCAAAAGAATTTTGGCAAAAGGAAAGTTAAATTTGTGTGCAACAAGGTTTGAACACATGACCACATAATTACAATCAAATGCATAACCAATTCAACCAATTCATGATTCAGGATAATTCTTATAAATCTAGGATTCTATTATCACTCATCATGTTCAAGCGTTTATTATTAAAATAATAAACAATTAAAATAACACACAAATGGCATACACTGGACTCGAACCCAAGTCCTTTCAACACAATCATGTACTCTCAACCAATTGAGTTAGTACTTTTCCACTTCATAAAAGCTAACATTAATTGGCATAAAGACTCACACTACCCGCATTTATTAATTATTTATTTATTTAATTAATTAAATTTCGCAGGTCTTACAAATGCTACTCAAAACAACCAGGAATCGACTATAATGAGAAATTTGCTCCAGTCACAAGACTATATACAATAAGAGCGCTAATAGCCCTTGCAGCACAAAAAGGATGGAACATCTATCAACTAGATGTCAAATTAGCCTTTTTAAATGGAGTGCTCGAAGAAGGGATTTATGTTGAACAACCTTAAGGCTTCATCAACAAAGGCAATGAAGGTAAAGTACTAAGACTAAAAAAAGCTTTATATGGCTTGAAACAAGCACCTTGAGCATGGTATAGCAAGATTGATCAATACTTCATCGATCAAGGATTCAGGAGGAGAAAAAGTGAGCCAACACTATATATTAAAGCACAAGGTTAGTATCACCTCATTCTCTCTTTATATGTCGATGATCTTATCTATACAGGAAACAATTTGGAGATGATAAAAGAATTTAAAGAAGACATGATGAAGACATTTGATCGGCTACACTGATAGTGATTGGGTAGGATCAATAAATGACATGAAAAGAGCACCTCAAGCAACTGTGGCACAATCAACAGCTGAAGTAGAATATGTGGTTGTTGTTGAAGTAACGAGTCAAGCTATGTGGCTTCGAAAGATATTCAAAGATATGGGAGAAAAACAAATTGGACCTACTACAATCAACTGTGACAATAAATCAGTTATCGCAATGATGAAGAACCCAGTTCATCAAAGTAGAACAAAACACATAGAAATTAAATATCATTTCATCAAAGAAGCAGAGAATAATATCAAGATCTGACTCGAGTACTCCATAACAAAAGACGAAATTGCAGATATTTTACAAAAGTGTTACTAAGACCAAGGTTTGAACTACTACGCGTTATGCTTGTAGTTACCGAATTTGCATAAATGAGGAATATTAAAGTGTAATGCAAATTCTAGAAGAATCTAGAAAATCCTAAGATAAAAGTATTAAAATATAATGAAAGTTTTAGAACAAAGAAGAAAATCCTAATGTTCCTGCAGAGAACAAACAAGATAAGTTAGGCACAAGCGTCACCTTACCCATGTACCGCTATAATCCTTAGTTGGCCTCTTCCCAGTTGGTACATGTCGGCTTGGACCCAGGAGGGGTTACCTGCAGAAGGGACCTCTCTGGAATAATTGATTATCACTTAAGATAATCGATTATCAGCTCGTTAGGGTTCATGTTTTACACAGCTTTTGAAACAATAATCGATTATCACGTTCGCCAGGGTTCATGTTTTACACGTCGTTGGACCAAATAATTTCAAAAAATAGTCGTTGTAACGGCTAGATTTGCATTAAAATTCGTGTATATGGCCGTTGGAGACATTACCCTATAAATACATGCCATTCTAGTTGCTATTACACTCTTTTCACCCCTCACAATCTTTAGAACCCTCTAGTTTCTCAAAAACTCTCAAAGCTTCCTTCTTCTCCACTTAAACAATGGCTGAAGCTTCTCGTAGGAAGATTCCTACCCGCAGAATAATTGCATCTCGTGCTCCATAAACCTCAACTGCACCTAGGACTGCCTCCATTGAAGGTTGGATTTTAGATGAAGATAGGAAATATGAATTCATCACTCTATGGAAAGACAAGCCTCTTATCACTCCAAAATTCATTAAATCTCAATGGTTTGTAAATCAGCGTTTTATAATCCCTGCCTTTCTTGCTGAACAAGGGGTCATATTCTTCACAAAGATGCAGGGCACCTACTATCCCGATCTGGTACGAGCCTTCTACTTCAACTACAAATTCAGAGATGGAGTGGGATGATGATATTTGGGAAAATGTTGCTCAATTTCCCATGCATGATGGCACATCTCTAATCCTCACTGCTGGTATTGAAGGATTCAATAGAATATTCGCCTATAGATCATTTATACGAAGTCCGGATCAAGAAATAGGTCGACAATTGCTAGCAAGACCTCTCAAAGTTGATGAGCATCTACTTCACTATCTTATTGTCTGGATTTTATGTCCACGTGGTATAAATCATGCACAATGCAGTGAAGCTGATCTCATGATTATCTATGCTATGCTCAATCACATTCTTATCCATTGACCAAGCATCATTCTTGACACAATGCTCAAAGCCAAGAGTCTGCCTCAATATCCATTCCCATATTCCTTGTCAATCTCTCGTATTTGATAGTACAAAGGTGTAAATGTCTCTGATGAACAATCTCATAACACCATTGAGGCAAACAAAATTGTGGAAAATTCCTTGAAGTAGATGAAATTTATTCTTTTTGGGAATACTTACATTCACAAGGATGATATGCCTCCCTCGGACAATGAAGAAGAAGAGAATCCTCTCACTGATCCTATCCCTCCTGTTCACACAAATATTGGATCATCCAGTGGGGTTGGTGGCTCATCCTCTTCTTTAGAGGATCACATTTTAAACCTAAACCAAAGACTTGAAGAATTATTTCTCCTCTCCACTAGCCGACATGAAGAAGTCATTGGCTTAATTAGAGGACTAGATTCTAGGATTTCTAATCTAGAACATAAGTTTGACAAATATGATGAAGATGATGACATGAGTCAAGAATTTTAAATGTCAACATCATTGTTATTATTTTTATTGCTATTGTAAAGTGTTTACCATTGTTATTATTTCTTAATAAAAGTCCATTTTATTTACCATTGTCTAATTGAGGGGGAGCTTTTCTCTTAAAACTTTTTTCAAATGATCAAAACAAGGGGAAAAAAGATTTAAAAGTTTAAACCAAACGGTGCTACTAACAAATCTACTTATAAGATTTTTTTTTGCAGATACTTTAAACATATTGTTTTGATCATCATCAAAAAGGGGGAGATTGTTGGCAAAAGCAAATACAAGTCTAATGCTGAAGCAAGATTTTGATGATGATAAAAGAAGCCTAAAAGCCATCTGGAAGTCAATTTGAAGAACATGTATTTTTATGTTTAAAGATATCTTGTAAATAGTAATTAGATTAGTTAGAATCAACAAGCAAAGATAAAAAATCTGGTATTTCTCGAAAAATCAATGTGATAATCGATTATCATTTAGGATAATCGATTATCCTAAGCTGAGTCAATTTTTTCAAGAAAGCACTGGAATAATCAATTATCACCTCTGATAATCGATTATCTGCTCAAAACTTTGTTTTCAGAAAAATACACTGGAATAATCGATTACCCTGGTCAGTTGAGCGCGATTGTTCAATTTTTAACCTAATTTCTAGAACCCCTATTTAAGGAACATCAGAGTTACTTCTTACTTACCTTTTTGAGAAGCTAGAGTGCGAGTGTTGTGACTACAAAGAGAGTTCTCTAAGTGTTCTCAAAAGAAGCTTTGAAAAACCTAGTGTGGGAGAGTGATAACTTTTCCTGAGAGGTTTTCTAGGAGATTGAGTGTTGCTGCTGTTGCTAGGAAAGCTAAGGTCAAGGTTCTCTGTGTGATTCAAATAAAGGTGTTCATATCTTGTGTGTTCAAGAGAGGTGTTTTCTTTCCTTACTCTTTTATTATCTGATTGTAATATGATATTTGTTAGTGATTTAATTATTCTCGTTTTTTAGAGATTAACAACTAGACGTAGGGTTTTTAATCCGAACCACTATAAATACTTGTGTTCAACTTTCTTCTCTAATCTCTTTATTCCATCTATTATTGTGTTTAAAGAAATTAATATTTGATTTAATCAATAAAATTTTGGAAAAATTTTAGAGTATTAATTTTATTACTTAAAACCAATTCACCCCCCTCTTGGTTTTTGTCCAAATGCTTAAACATTCCGCTGCGCGATACCAACAACCTGATTATCGCTCATAAGTCGACCAAAGATAAATAGATTGGATGTGTTTACTCAGTCTTTTAAACACTTTAAGGATGGGTTCTTTAAAGTAGTGGTGAGGCAGGCAGGACATTCACACTTTTATACTGACGATGGGAGCACTAAGTTTCCCTTTTTCTGGACTGGCAATCCTTGGAGATATAAGGGGATAATGAGGGAGGAGTTGTCAGTGGTAGACAAGGAGGTGGTGGATGCCGTGATTCAATTTAGCAATAAGATGCCCACTAAGGGCTTAGTTAGGGTTTATAATTCGATTCATCTGATTATTGATATAGAAGGTATCTTTTTGTATTTTTGAGTGTTATAAAGTGTTTGAGTTAACTAATTGACGTTCGTTGTTGTTTATAGGTCATATGGCTCAAATGGGGAAGAAGAATTTGAGTCTTTTCCAGACCCTGCGCAAAGAGAAAGCGGCGAGGGCGAAGGCGGCGGGGAGCACTGAAGTTCCCAACCTGCAAGAGCCCCTAGTAGAAGTTCATGTTCATGGCGGCTCGAAGAGGACGGCTGAGTTACCAGCCAGGCCTAGCAAGGGGAAGGATGTAAAGAAGGTGCAGACCGCTTTATTAGGGCCGGGATCTTCCTCTGGTGGGAAGGGACTAGAGGCTGGGCTCATCAAGTTGCCGGAGATTGTTGTTCGGTGTCATATTGAAATAAACTTGTTGGAAACTCTGGTCAACTCGATTGACAGTATGGAGCCAAACGCGCTAGTGAGGGCTATGGTGGAATTTAGCAGTAAGAGGCTAATATTGGGGAGCAGGGTGGGGTCTTTGTACTAGAGGGAGCTGAAGGAAGAGAATCAGTCGAAGATGGAGGAGCTGCAGGGGCAAATTGACAAACATGCCAAAGAGAAGGCAGCCTGGGAAAAGGAGAGGGAAGAATGGCAAGAGGAGAAGAAGAGGTTGGGGACCTGGAAAGTGCGTTGTTTGGATTCGGAGGAGAAGTTGAAAGGCAAGATTGCTGATGTTGAGGCCGACTACAATGAATTAAAGGAAAACATGAGGGCCTGAAGGTTGAGTTGAAGGACTTGAAGGGTTGTATAATCCAGGATCAAATCAACGGGTTTCAGAAAGGCTTGCGGCAAGCGACCTTCTTTTACAAAGATTTGGATGCGTCGGATTCCAGATTTAATGTGAATAAAGACGTAGTTGATGGCCAACTTATACGCGAAGCTGAAACCATTCCTGAGGAAGAGGCGGGGAGGATGGCGGTTGATGAGGATGTGAATGCTGAAGAGGTCGTGCTCGTGGAGGGTGGTGATGAAAAGGCAGCTTAGAATATGTGCTTTATGTTTTCTATTTGTTATTAATCCTAAGTCTGTGATAACCCTTACACTATTTTTCTTTCTTTTTAATATGATGCATATTTCGGATATATTTGTTGTTTGGTAAATAACGGTAGTATATGTTATAGGAACACACTTATTGAATGCTGTTGGTGTGAGTTTTTTATGTATTCGGTATGTTGCTTCATAGGTCGTTTCAATTGAATAAGTAGTATTGGCGTTTGTAGAGGAATTTGAATACTTGTGTGGGAATGCTATAAAAGTTATAGTATTCGACCCAGGTTGCTTATTTGTCGTAAGGGTGGGGAACTTAAGCAATTAAAACAGATAAAGGTTGGTCGACCCAGGCTGCTTACTTGTGGTAAGGGTGAGGAACTCAAACAATTAAAACAAATAAAGGGTGTTCGACCCAGGCCGCTTACTTGTGGTAAGGGTGGGGAACTTAGACAATTAAACCAGATAAAGGTGTTCGACCCAGGCCGCTTACTTGTGGTAAGGGTGGGAAACTTAAGCAATTAAACCAACTAAAGGGTGGTCGACCCAGGCCGCTTACTTGTGGTAAGGGTGGGGAACTTAAGCAATTAAACTAGATAAAAGGTGATGGACCCAGGCCGCTTACTTGTGGTAAGGGTGGTGAACTTAAACAATTAAAACAGATAAAGGGTGTTCGACCCAGGCCGCTTACTAGTGGTAAGGGTGGGGAACTTAAACAATTAAAAAGTAGAACACGAGTAAGTATATGGTGGAGAAAACCCTTAGTTTTATTCATGAGTTTTGGTGTGCCTCGTTAAAAACTCCCTGGCCAAAACCCTCCTTTGGGAAAAAATTCCAGGTGAGGAAAAAGAGTACACCCAGGGTTACAAGCGTTTGGTACATCATGTTAACTAAAATATAATTTGAAGTGAGGTACATTCCATGTATTCGGTATCTCTTCCCCTTGTAAGTTGCTCAAGCTTGTAGGCACCTCTTGTCGCATCATCACGTATTCAGTAAGGGTTGTCCCAATTGGAGGAGAATTCACCATCCTTCTTTCTTGTGCTGCTGGCCATTCTCCAAACTAGGTCTCCCTTTACAAATGATCGTGGACATAGGTTCATGTTATATCTCCTGGCTACTCTTTGCTTAATTGCCATATTGCGGATTTGTGCTTTGTCTCTTAATTCGGATAGTAGGTCGAGGTGGGTGAACATATTTTAGTGGTTCTAGTCATGGTTGTATAGTCGTTGGCATAGAGATGGTTTGCCAATTTCTACTGGTATCATGGCCTTTGCGTCGTATACCAAGCTAAAGGGGGATTCGTTTGTTGCGGACTAGGGAGTACATCTATAGGCCCACAATACTTCCAACAAATCTTCCGGCCATCGACCTTTGGCGCTATCAATCGTTTTCACAATTCCACTAGTATAACTTTGTTGGCGGCTTCAGCTTAGCCATTGGTCTGAGGGTATTCTATAGAGCTGGTTATGTGCTTGATGTTGAGGCTGGTGTAGAATTTAGCGAGCTCCTTGTCTATGAACTGTCGGCCATTGTCGAGTATTATTGTGTGTGGCACGCCATAGCGGAATATAATATCTTTCCAGACAAACTACTGGACTTGTTGAGCTGTGATGGTGGCTAAAGGCTTGACTTCTATCCATTTTGTGAAGTAGTCAATGGCTACTATGAGGAATTTCACTTGCCCTTTTCCCGGGGTAAAGGGGCCGAGGATATTCATTCCACATTTTGCATAGGGCTTTGGGGAAAGTATGGCGTGAAGTTGTTTCTGTTTCTGATGGATAAGGTTACCATGCTTCTAACAAGGTATGCATTTTTTGACGAAGGTGTGGCAATCCACTTCCATAGTTGGCCAGAAGTAGCTGGCTTTGAGTATTCTCGTGGTCATGGTTCGTGCGTCGGAGTGATATCCGCATATGCCTTCATCCAGTTCTCTTATTACGGATTGTGCTTGTTCTGTTGTGACGCATTTGAGAAGTGATTGACCATATCCGCGCTTGTATAAGTCGTCACCTATCATCGTATACCTTGCGGCTTTAGCCAACCAGCTCTTATCAGTAATGGGTGGGGGGTTACCGATTTTGAGGTATTGGATGTACGAAGTTGTCCAGTTTTCAACATGGTCAAGGTTGAGGCAAATGTGTGTTATGGATGGTGCGGATAACGTCTGTTGTAAGAGGGATTTGTGCCTGCTTTTAAGCTTAGTGCTGGCTAGTTTAGATAGGATGTCGACCCTGACATTCTCATGTCTGGGGATGTGTTCGACGCATACACGATCAAAAGCAAATTTGACGACCTTGCAAACAAGGTGATAGTATTGCAGGAGAGTAGGGTCTTTGATTTGGAATTCGTCGTTCAGATGGCCTATAGTGAGTTTGGAATCGGTCTTGCATGTGAGTGTTTTGACGCCAACTTCACTTGCGAGGGATAGGCCAACTAGGATGACCTCATATTCGGCTTGGTTGTTGGAGGTTTTGAAGGCGAAGTGGAGAGATTTTTTGATGAGGATGTCGACTCCTGCACCCTTTGGGTTTGAGGAACAGTCTACATAAAGCGTCCATCGGTCTTCCTCAGGGGTGTGTTGAAGGTCATTGACGAAGTCGATGAGGCGTTGAGCTTTGATGGGGCCGTGAGCTTTTGGAGTATTTTCTGAATGGGGTAATCAGTCTTAATGATGATGTTGTGGTTTTGGATGTAGGGGCGTAGACATCGTGCTGCATGTACTAGAGATAGTGCTAGCGTTTCCACCATTTAGTACCTGGTTTCTGTATTTTACAAGATTCGACTAACAAAGTACACAGGGTGTTGAATTCTAGTGAATTCCTGGACTAGTGTTGCGCTTACAGTGTGATCTGTTGCGGTGATATAGACGAGGAGGGGTTGGTGGATATCCGGCTTATAGAGGATAGGTGGAGATGTAAGGGTGGTTTTGAGGGTTTGGAAAACTTGCTCGCATTCGTCGTTCCAAGAGAACTTCGTGGATTTCTTGAGTAGTTGGATGATGGATTGGGTTTGTTCAGCTAGTTTAGGTAGGAATCGGGAGATGACGGTTAAGCGGCCAATGAGGCGTTGTACTTCTTTGATATTGTTGGGGCTTCACATCTCGATGATGGCATTACACTTTTCAGGGTTTGCTTTGATGTCGCGTTGTGTTAGCATGAAGCCAAGGAATTTGCCACGATCGATGCCGAAAACGTACTTTTTAGGGTTGAGTATGAGGTTGTACTGCCGTAATGCAGAGAATACTATGGATAGGTCTTGTGCATGCTAGTGGTGGCTTGGGGATTTGACAACCATGTCGTCGACGTACAATTCAACACACTTGCCCATTTTGTGGCAGAAGACTTTGTACATCAATCGTTGATAAGTTGCTCTTGCATTTTTTAGGCCAAAAGGCATGACCATATAAAAGTAGTTGGTGTCGTCAGTGATGAAAGCGGTCTTGTTCATGTCGGTTGTGGCCATTGGGATCTGGTTGTATCCGGAGTATACGTCTAAAAAATTGAGGACCTTGTTGTCGGTTGCAGTGTCAACTAGCCGGTCAATGTTAGGTAGGGGATAAGCGTCTCAAGGGCATGCCTTATTGAAATCCGTATAGTCAACACACATTCGCCATTTGCCATTTGCTTTTTTTACCAGAACCACGTTGGATAGTCAGGTGGTGTAGAGGGCTTCCTCGATGAAGCCTACATTAAGTAACATGTCGACTTCTACTTTTGCTGCTAGTCGACGTTCTTCTCCGAGCTTTCGCTTCTTCTTCCTGTGGATTGCGACTTGAGGGTCGATGCCGGGTAAGTCTGATGCTGACCGGGAAAAAAGGTCAGTGTTATTGATGAGGGTGGGTGTCAGGATATCACGCTATTCTTGTTGGAGATCGGTGCCCAGCTTGAGCGTGCGGCCATTGCGAGCTCCAAGGTTACAGTGTCATCGACTGGTTCGAGAAGTGTTGTCGCATCCTACTCTATGATCCAAGTCAGCACCTGATAAAGCTATGTTGGAGTTGGGTGGGCGTTCAATGTTGTTTGTTTGTAGGGTTGGCAGTTGAGGACGTAGGCTAACCATGTAGCATTCTTGTGCGAGCCGTTAGTCGCCATGGATGGTAAGGATGTCACCAGACGGAGAGGGGAATTTCATGGCTAGGTGTGGCGTAGAGACGACAACGCCTAAAGTGTTAAGGGATGTTCGACTAAGGAGGACATTGTATGATGTAGGCGCGTCGACGACAAGGAACCGGATGGGGATCGCTTTGGTTTGAGTGTCGTCACGAAAAACAATGTGTAGGTCTATGTACCTATTGGTGGAGACCTTCTCCCCGAAGAAGTTGTAGATAGGTTCATCATAGGGGATCATGGCATTGACGGGAAGCTGGAGTTTTTGGTATGCTGTCCAGTACATGATGTCAATCGAACTGCCTTGGTCGATGAGGACCTTTTTGACCGCGTAGTTTTCGAGTTCGACTGTGATGACCATGGGATCATCCTGTTGGTGGTCGACGCCATGGAAATCATTATTTGTGAAGGTAATAGGAGGCAAACGACGTCTATGGTGAGAGTGGGCTATATGGTTAATGGACTGGAGTTGACGGAGATGTTTCTTTCTAGCTGAGGAGGTGGATCCGCCGCTGGCAAAGCCTCCAAAGATGGTATTAATTGTGCCGCGTAATGGAGGATCAGATAGGGTGATGTCAGTGCGGGCAGGTTGTGGATCTTGGCTGGTTGGTTGGGTGGGGCGTCGATCGTGGCGAGTATTGTGGGGGGATATCTGTTATCGGATCGCGATGGATGTGGGCATTCGTCTTTGCGGACGAAGCGACGGAAATGACCGGTACGAACTAATTCTTCTATTTTATCTTGGAGTGCTTTGCATTCGTTTGTGGTATGGCCATTGTTTCTATGGTAGCAACAATACTTGGTCATGTCTGCATTGGGAGAGTTGGATGTTTTATGAGGTGGTGGGATGAGGTCAGCATGAAAGGCTTCGTCAAGAAGGCGGGATATGGGGACACTTAGCAGCGCGTGTCTAGTGAAGCGTGGTTGTTTGGGCTCTCTTGGTCTGGAGTCAGGTCGTGGGGGTGGTTTCTCACGGGCACCAGTTGAGGGGGTGTAATCATTGTAGAACTTGTTGTGAAGGTGATGTGACCCCACCAAGCCCAATTGCACCTTCAAGCCCAAGCCCAAGCCCATTAAAAGGCCCAATTACAAGATCAATGATGAAAAAGATTCAAAAGGGCCTCCCATTAGATGATCACAAATTCAATGGGCTTCACACATTATTCAAATGGGCCAAAGAGATCACAAAGACTTGAAGAAGTGCATATAAATCTAGTAGTGTAGATTTAAATTGGGTCATTGTTTGGGCTTTGCTTTCCAATAATACATAAGACATGAAAGGAACATAAGATGGGGTTCAAATTGGGCTCGGCCCAATTCTCTTCATACATGGCCGAGATTATCAAGACAAAGAGGCTCATTTGCTTCATGGTTTGACTAAGGTTGGTCATCACATCTAAAGGCTAAGAATCTTTCTGGTTCTTCAAGCCAAGATCCAAGGGGTGTGACTTTGCCTCCTTCTCCAAGCTTGATCTAAGGGCCAAGATCAAGGGCCACTCCATCCAATGGCTCTCCTTTCTCATGTGTAAATGGCTTCATATAAAAGCCAAAATTTCACTCATTTATAGACACTCTTGAAATTTTATGCAATAGATGCTACTTGAGTTAAGAGCACTCCTCCCTCTATTGCCTTTGTGAGTCACCCCTTTCTAGAGATTTCCTCTCGCTACCTCTAGCCATCTTCTTTAGGCTAGCATAGATTAGGAAATCCTATCACCTCCTTCACTTTCCATTGCTTGCAAGTGCCTTCAAACTTGCCTCCATTCCTTCATCCAACTTCCGCTGCCATGGAGTTCTTCATGCACCTTTGGAGCTCCACCATAATGGTATCAAGAGACATCAAACCATGGTCTTTCCTAGTCTTGTGTTTCCTTCATTTTTCCGTCTTGTTCTCATCTTCTTCTCCTTCTATTTTGTTCTTCTCTTTCACATTTACCGTTCATTGTCTATTACATTGTGTTTCTCCATTGATACCATGCAACTATGAGACTACAAGAGTGTTCTACACTCTATTCGTAGATTTCCTTGCTTCCTATGATTCACATCATTTACTAGCTTTCCTTTACATTTCAGCACCATTTTATTGCTTCCATTGTGTTTCTTGTCATTTTTATTCGGTGATTCTTTTTTCTTTTCAATTTCCACCGTTCAATTTGTGTTATATGTCTTGTTCATGCTTTCTTTTACATGTTTCTTCAATTTTCCACCATTTACAATCATTTTCTGCACTTGCTTGAGTGAAATCGTGCCAAACTCCACTCCAAAACGCAATGAAGCTTCGTGCTATGCGTGTGGTTGTTTGAGTCAGTTTTCCTCACTGTTTTAATACCATTTCACCGATTGGTTTGTGCCATAGAGTGTCCTAAGATGTTCATCTTCATCTATGCTTGATTCTAGATCATAATCAAGCTCCAAATCGAATTTATTTGTCTATTGAACATCTTCCACTTTCACTCTGCTTTTGCTTCGGTTTTCAACCTTTTTTTCCACTACACATCTTCTGTTTGAGAAGTGTCACGAGTGATTCAGTGCACCAAATTTTAACCTGATTGTTGCTTCGAAAAGCTAAGTCATAGACGAAAACTCTCCAACAAGAATCATTCAATTATGTTGAGAATTGAATTCTATACAAATTTTTGAAGTAGAGGCAACTTTCTGCGTTTTTCAGTGCCAATTTGCTGCTGTTTTCACTTGTCTTCTGACGCACACTTTTCTTGTGTGATTTAACTGGAACGATTCATACCACCGAATCACCTTCTGATTTTTGCATAATTGTTTTAACATCTGGACGAAAAATTATCAAAAAGAATCATTCAAATATGTCCAGTACAAAAAATATGATAAATCTGCAAAGTTAAGGCATCTGTCAGCGTTTTCTGGTGCTGTGTTTTCGGGAAAATCACTGTTTAGTGCGTTTTTTGGTGTGTTTTGCTTCAGAATTTCAGTGCTCTTGCTCTATACATTTGCTTGTTTATGTGTGTATTGCATATTGCCATCAATTGCTTTCATTTGGAGGGGATTACTTCCCTCACATTGGCACACATGCAATGAATACCATAAACTTTTTATGAGCACTACAGTTTCTGTTTTTGGTTTTTACTCCATTCTAGTTCCATTCTAGGATTCCTTTTGCTGTGCTTTCCTTTATTTCAAGCCTTAATTTCTTGCTTGTCCTTCTTTTTGGCTATTCAATTCTGTCTTGCCAAATCATATTCAATGTGGTTTAGCTTTCTTAATTAGTTTTTTCTTGTGTTATACATTTCAATTGGCAAGTAATGTTGGCTTCAATGATCTTGATTATGAATTAAGTGATTTTGTTTTCCAAATTTGTTGCTAGTCTAAGGTAGCATTTTAGGTGGTGGTTGAGAAGTAAAGCTCTAGAGAGTGTGCTTGATTTCTTCCTCTCACCTTCACCATATTTTGGAAAGTTTTGAGCCATCAATTTCTTACTTGAGTGAGAGCTAACCAATGCCTTTGGCCTAGTTTGTTTGCTGTTTTTGTTCATTATTTTGGCCAGGTTTTGTTGTTGTTTGGTGTTGCATTTTGCGTCCACAAGGGGTCCAAATATTCCTCCAATTGGTGTATACTTCAAAGCCATCAACTAAGGCTTCATTTGGCACCAAAGTGCTCTTGGGGAGTGCATCACTTTGTTGTCCAAAATTGTGGTGTTCAAGTTGGCCTTGGGAGTAGCTTCCAACACCAAATTCAAGCATTTTTGTTGGCCATTGTGGCTTGTAAATGTTGCATCTTTTTAGTTTACTAGTTTTTCTACAATTTGGTCACTTATTTTGGTCAATTTGGAGCATCCTTTGTGCCTTATTTTCTACTCAAAGTTCTCTAAAAGTTTGGTGGTCTTGGGTTCCTCCTCTTTGCCTAAATTTTGTGTACCAATTTTCACTCTCTTTGAACTTGTATTTTGGCCTACATAGGTGTCTTGGGGAACCACAAGGTGCTAAATCCCATCTCCTAAGTAGAACCTTTATCATCCATTAGTAATTCGCTTTTAGTGTAACTGTGTTGAAAGTTCTAAGTGCTTTCTCACCTTACATTAGGCCACATAGCTTATATTCAAGTTTTCACGTTGTTTAGTGGCTTAAAATTTTTGAGACCCAAGTCTTTCCATATTTTTGCCAATTAGGGGTCCATCTTTAGTGTTTTATAGATTTCTTTGTTCTTTGTTCTTTGTTGACAACTAGTGTCTAGTGATTCTCATCATTTAACACTTAGCCATTGTGTGAAATTTTTTCAAACTTGCCCAAGTGTGCCTTGGCTAGAATTGACTTTGGTTATTAAGTGGTCTTTTTAGACTCACCTCGCCTACCTAGAGGTTCACTTGTGTTCTTAAAACTTTTATTCACACTTTGTCTCAAGTGCTAGATCATATCAATCATGAGCACTAGAAGGGCTACACGTGCAAGGGTGCAAACCCAACAAAATTCACCCCAACCCTCACAACATAACACCAATGCGGATGATGAAGGAGATGTTTCCCCTCGTATGCTTCACAAACTCACCAAAGAGGTGAGTGGCATCAAGGATCAAATGGCTGCCATGCAAGCCAATTTGCAATTCATATCTGAGCAATTAAGGAATCCTCCACACACTCACCATGCTTCTCCTAGATCTTCTCGCCTCCCATCAAGACATCATCATGATCTTAGTGGCGATGAGGAGGACTTACAACGCCCCTTTCCAAGGCAATCTCCTCACACTAGGAGACAAAGGCGTGTTCCTCCTCACCCCAAAGAAACAAGAATAGATTTGCCTCCATTCCATGGAAAAGATAATGTTGAGGCATATCTAGATTGGGTGGCAAAAGTTGAACAACTGTTTGACAGCCATGTGGTTGAGGAAGAGAGACGTGTCTCTCTTGCTGTCCTCAGCTTCCAAGGTCATGCCTTAAATTGGTGGACAACCCTTGTCCTCCAAAAGCAAAAAAAGGCCTTCCCGAGATTGAATATTGGTTTGATCTCAAAGAGGCCGTCCATGCTCGCCATGTTCCTTCATACTACAAAAGAGAGCTTATGGATAAACTCCAAAGGCTCCAGCAAAGAACCATGTCTATGGAGGAATATCGGCAAAAGATGGAGTTGTACATCTTCAAGGCTAGAATAGATGAGGAAGAAGATCTAACAATTGCTAGGTTCTTGAGTGGTCTAAACTACAACATAAGAGATCGAGTTGAGTTGCTCCCATTTCAAAATTTAAATGAACTTGTTCAAATGTGCATCAAAGTGGAACAACAAAAGAAAGATTCTTCAAAATCTTTCTTCACTCTCTTTTTCAAAATTTGATTTTTAAAAGAAAGATTTTTCTCATGTCAAGGAGACCGCTCATAGACACCCAACAAAAGGTCAAGATAAGGGAGAGACCTCTAAGCGAGGTAGTGAGATCAAGTGTTTTAAGTGTTTAGGTAGAGGTCATGTGGCATCATAGTGTCCTACCAAGCGCACCATTGTGCTAAAGGGCCAAGACCTCTACAGTAGTCAAGAGGAGTCTTCTGAGGAATCTTCCTCTTCTAGTGACTCCCACAGTGACAAGTCGTCCAAAGACAAACTTCATTCTTACCCTCAAGAAGGGTTTCTCTTAATGATTAGAAGGCTTCTCAATAACCAACCAACCCTTCCTCTCAATGATCAAAGAGAAAACATTTTTCACACTCGCTGTGAAGTTTTGAACAATACTTGTTCTTTGATCATTGATAGTGGGTCTTGTTGCAACTGTTGTAGCACAAGAATGGTTGTGATGAAGGATTGACCCCAACCATGGATGGACGCACATGCTTAAGAAGACTAAGCATGTTTAGAAAGGAAGTTCACTAATCCTTCATCTTTTTCATTTGTGTTTGTTATTTTTGATTCCCTAAGTTGACTTAGTTGAATCAATTTTAGTTTACTTGTTGACCTTTGACTAGGTTTGACTTGTTGACTATAGTTGACTTGACTTAAGCCAACATGCTAATCTATGTTTATTTGCTTTGTAGGTTAATTAGGAGTAAGAAAGCAATGCTAGG
>Ga0214545_1002106_pt1 | contig 38330 bp, 18 predicted proteins | sample CNSS4metaG_FD_160064 | JGI IMG/M metagenome (GOLD analysis project Ga0214545, IMG submission 160064) | Root nodule microbial communities from cowpea collected in UCLA plant growth center, Los Angeles, California, USA - CNSS4 | ecosystem: Host-associated > Plants > Roots > Nodule | place: USA...
AAAAAAAAAAACTAACTTTGTTCTCATACATCTAGAAAAAACTGAAAAAAAAAAACTTGTTGTGAATGTGAAAACCAAGATGCACGTAGGAACAAACTAGGAAACATTTATGAATAACATTTGATCTTTAGTGGTTTTAGAGTCATATGGATCCAAAGAACTGTTCCAGAGATGGAGCACTGAACACATTTGCAGCAGTTCTTTCGGCTTTATAAGGAGCTACATGAAGTTGATACTTGATAAACCTCTGCAACATAATTCGTTGTTGATAGTTAGAGGATAAAATTAAGCATGGTGATACTGTTGCTTCAACAACAATAATAATAGTATCAATTATCAGAGTCTAAAATTAACTTGATGGATAAAGTTGAGATGTATATATATAGCAACATACAGCTAATTGAGAGACAATTTCAGGATTTGAATCAATATGCCAGTCAGGTTCCAATTGCCTAACAAATGATGACCGTCCATTCTCTGTGCTGCAGAACAAAACCTGCATGGAGGTGCCAGAGATCAAAATAGAGTACATAAAGTTATTAAGAAACACTAAGCATTAAGTTCAATTAGTGGATACTGAAAGTATTCATATGATATATACAGAAGACAATTGTGTTGCTACAAATCTGTAAGATAATTTTAATAGATTTTGAATAAAAATGAATGAGATACTCCTACGTTGTCCATCAACATATGTATTGCATACAAAAGGATGTTCACATAGTGGAAAATATTTGTTTATATAAAAGAAATGGTTGAGACAGAGCCCAGAAATACCACAGAATAAAGTAATTAAGCTTCACAAAAAAAAAAAAATAGTGTAACTGCTTCATGCTCGTTCTCATACCTTGTCCTTGACCAAACCACCTGAAGTGAATATCCCTGCTTCTTCCAATGCTACAAGAACTCTTTTCTGCAAAAGTAATCCATATATAAAGTGTAAACATTTTAACAATAAGGCATACTACAAGGTGGCAAGAGAGATATTAAAACTAAGAAAAATTTAGTTTGCACCTAATACTAACATCAGTAAGATATGCACCATCTCAACAACTTAACATTAGCATAATGCTATGATGTAAATAAGAGTTAACCCCCACTTTAGTTTCTGCAAATGTAAGTAAGTCACTTTACCTTCTGACTTTCAAACCCTCAAGCTAATAGATAAAAAGTCCTTCACAAATAGTGGAAATAAATTGCTTTAAATAATATTAATAACCATTGTGTGGATATTTTAAATAATCTTCTACACGAAAAATTTAAGAACTCAGCAGAAAATTGCATTTCAATTTATAGGTAAAATAATTTTCTGAACAAAATTTAAAGAACTGACAGCAGAAAATTACATTTTAATTTATAGGTAAAATAATATTCATTTGAAATTAAGGACTAAAATGAATCATGTTGGCCCAAGCAAACTATACAACATATTTGGTTGTACAGAACATTTCGAGAGAGTAAGAAGGTTTTCAACATAGAATGTGAATTGTTAATTAATGCCATTGTATTCAATGGATAAGAGACATTGCGGTACTGGTATAAGCTGACAAATGACACACCTCACTTTCGTCATCCAGAACTCGTTCCATGAGATATAAATCGCAAAATTTTGTTATTTCCAATAATACTTCTAGCACAGAGGATTTCACAGTGGCTTGATTCTGCCAAGAACAGAATGAATCACATTGGTATCTTTCTGGGCATTGATGTCATAAAACAAAAGTATAAATAAAAGGGGACAATTTCACCACCTGCAGTTCCTCTGGAATACTTTCCTCGAGGATCACTCCAAGAAGACGACAAGTTACCTACATAGTACATACACGCATAGGCCATAACAGACGGGAAGCATTAGTCACATGCCAACATTTAATAACTAACAACACTAATGTGTAACAAATGTTCGTCATTTCATTAAGAGTCAAAACCAAATTATAACAAAAAATGTGGCATAAAGAACAAAATTTTCACCTGATTACATAAGAAATAGCTTCTATTTCTAAATAGTTTTATTGGAAACCTAAAATTTTAGATTAAATTGAAGAGTATATATTTTGTGTTGACCATTCAGTAAGGAGATTATCATCAATCATTGAACTTCAAAATTAAAATTGAAAGACTGTTGATGTCATCACTAGCCCACCTCCACCTTAAGATAGACTGCATATTGAGAACCCCTTGTGCAAACCACACACAATAATTACAGCCATTTAATTATCGATCCAAGGGAGATTAGAAAGTGACAGGGGGCACACATTTAATAACAATGGCTAAAGCACTTGACGTCCTCCTTTCATTCAGTTGGTGTTAATGTAAGAATGGATAGCAATAACAACAAAAACAATTTACAACAAACTTCCAAAACCTTTTTAGTTCACACTCAGAATTTCAAAAAGTGATTGCCCAACCCGTGTAAATGTCAAGCAAATCTAATCTGTAAGGCTATGACAAATTTGTTAAGCTTGCATTATATTAAGATCTAAGTGGTTGTCCAAGAAAGAGATTTCTTATCATCACAAGAAACATTGATTTCTATAAGCCCATAACCATAACAACAACAAACTGTGCATGGCATCATTAGTCCACAAGAATAACAGAAAAAGCAAATTTCATTACCTTTCTTCCTTCACTCAACTTCTGCCTAACAATCTGCCCCAAGGTTGGCTGAAAAAGTTGAAGAAAAAGCAAGCTCAGAATTGCCAACCACCCGTAAAGCTACCAAACTTGTCTTTGCAATAATTCCAAAGCATTCATACATTGTCACAACTCCAAAATTGAAAGCCATAAAATCATTTACCTTGTCTGGCTGGAAGAACTCGTCAACAACATTTTGTGCCCTTGAATCATCTGAGGATGAACAAGCATTTGAAGGAACCGCCGCCAAATTCGAATGTGTAGCGACTCCAGGATTGCTAGATGAAGCACCTTGCCGTTTTTGTTGCCTCCGTTGAGTCCCAGAAGGAGATCTCAACAGCCTCCATGTGAAAACAATTGCAACAGCAAGACCAGCAACTGCCCCAAAAGAGCGTATATCCTAATACCAAGCATAGTATTGCCAAAATTATTGGAAAAGACATGCTCAAAACAATTGCCAAAACAATAATTTGATCATTTATACCATACACCTTCACTGAAATAGATAAGTAGCACCAGATACTAATCATTTTCATCTTCCCTGCTCTATTTTTAAGCACCCAAAGTACCGATTTTAACAAACCTATTATGATGCATCAGAAGAAACTTCTTTATTTTTTTCTTTCAATTTTGACAAGAACACAAAAACCACCCCTTTCCTACCCACACCCAACAATAAATAAACTAGGTAAAAAAAACCCAGTTAAGTTTTATCACCAATAAATAAACTTTGGGAGCTAGAATTGATAATTACACAATCCCGGATCACACCCATTCATTCAACGATAAAGGTTCAAAGAAAGCACCCAAATCGAAACTTCAAACAAAGAGTGAATACAAGAAAAGCAGGAACGAATAATTACGAATTAGGCAAGCGACAATTAGCAAAAAGATAAGATTTTAATATCAAATCAGATCCAATCGAAAGACGGGCCGATCAATGAATTTTAAAAAGAGTAAAATTGAGGTTAAAGAAAGGAAGCGAGTACAGAGAGAGAGAGAGAGAGACAGAGAGGGAGAGAGAAAGAGGGAGAATAGAAATACGAGGTTGTGGAGAGAGACAGGGAAAAAATTGGAGATCTTGAAAGTGACGTAAGCTCCGAAGCGTTTGATAAGGTGGATGAGCTCCTGTTTGGAGGTGTCACCGTTGCCGCCGGTAGCCATGGCTCGCCGTCGCCGGAATGCTGAAATCGGAGGGAAAGTCCAATTGCTGAGCGGCGATCAGTGTGAGGATTTTGCAGAGAAAAGAAGGAATGAATGTTGGAAAGCCAAACCCAAACAGATTATTTCTTTGCGTCAACGACCGCTATAAGCTGCCGTCAGAGCTTACCGATTTGCTCCAAATTTCTCAATTTAACGTTCGTTGTTTGGGACAATTACCAAATTTCATGCTCACATTTCTCATTTATTTATTGGAAATGAAATGTATTAAATTAACATTCTTTTTTCTTACAGGAGACTATTTATTTATTTGGGTACAATTTTAATTTGTTATTTACTGAAGTTTTAAGTTTATAGTAAAATCTAGTATTTTAAATGGAATTTTTATTTAATTTGTTGGTATATTAAATACTTAATTTTTATGTTTTTTAGATAATATTTTAATATTTAATTTTTTACTAATTAAATTATATAATTAAAATATTGTCTGACATTATTTATATATTTTTAATAAAAATGCTAAACACCATTTATTATTATATATTAGTTATAATATCATTAATTATATAATATCGTATTATTATATTTTAAATATTTTAAATATTTGAAAAGAAATAAATAAAATAATAAATAAGAAGTTTATATATATTTTTAGTTATTAAATAACCAAACAAAATTGAAATTTGTGAAATCTCATCTAATATAAAATTTTTAATAAATAAAAAAATCAGATATTATATTAAGATAGAGCAAATGGACACAAAGTAGATGAGAATCAACCATTATAGTCAATAAAAAATATATTGAAACAGAAATATCATGGACGCAAATCAATCTCATGTCATAAACACGTCTTAAAACATAACACAGTTTCGATAGAAGATTGATCAAGAGAGCAAAGAAATACATAAGTCAAGTTTTTAAAGAGAGCAATAACTAATATGCATAATTTAAACTGTAGCATCTCAACCATCTTTACAATCACCAAAGGCTCCCTCATCTGCTCACATCATAATTGGTAATCATTGTTAAAAGAAAAGTACTACAAGAAAACATAGCACAAACAAGAAAGGGTAGGCTAGAGATCATTGGAAACTTACACTTATGGTGGCCTCTACTGCTCTATAGAGTCATTATCAATGAGTTTCACCCTACCACACACAAAGTTAGTCCATAATCATCTAAGGTCATTATCATGCTAGAGATTAGAACCTCCTACTACTCTCACCACATGAACCAGTCTACTCTATTTTTAATTTTATTTTTTATCAGCAACCATTCTATTCTATGTGAGTCTGATTGATTCATTAAAATGTTAGGATGTAACCTTATTTAAATCCATAAACCATTACATACATTATTTTATCACCAAAGGAATTTCTCCATGAAATTCTCATATACTCCACATGATATCTCATGCTAAACACATCAAATACAGTTCAAAATACCTTATCATACATGGATAATCACATACTTCATGCTTTTAAAAGGAATTCAACCAACCATAGATTCAATAAGAGAATTAAAACAAGTCTGCACCATTCTCACTTAGGCTAGAAGATCTTGCTTAAGCGACAGGGTCCTCTCGCTCAAACTATAACCTTCTCGTCTGAGCGAGAAGTTGAACAGAAAGCCCAATGAACATCTACGAGTTCTCGCTTAAGCTAAACTTTCTTGCTTAGGCGCTCTCATTTGTGCGAGAATTCTCATTTGAGTGAGAATTCTCATTTGAGTGACAGCTCGCATACTAGCAAATGAGAGTTTTCTGCTATTATTGCTAGGCTAGAGGTTTCTCGCTTGGACGAGAACAACAAATTCTGACTTGCTCGCATATGCAACACCAGGAATCCAAACCAAACAACGAACTAATCATTTTCATACAATCACAAACATCAAACTCGTATTTTAAACATTATTTAGGACCAAGAATAGGCAAGACACTTAAAAGTTTTAAAAAGACCTAGCTTCTCTTACCTTGAAACTGTTACTTCTCTTGACGAGAAGAAAGTCCTAGGTGAAGATGAGCACCACAACTCCAAAGCAGCCTACGAAGCTGAAAAACCAGAGTATAGAGAGACAAAAATGAGGCTCCAAACAAGATCCTATGATAGAACCAAAGCTTCAGAATAAAAAAATAGAAAGAGCACGAAGGTTGGAGATCGACTTACATGGAGGTAAAGAACGTTCAATTTTGATATCTAGATAACTCCGCCACGGTCCCAATTCCAACCTATGTTTTCAACGAATGGTTAAAGACTAAGTCAAAAAGAGTTTTAGTAAAGGTAGAGCTGTCAAAATGGGTTGGAACCCGCGAGCCAACCCGGCTCACCACGGGTTCGGGTCGGGTCGGGTTGAAATTTTTTTACAAATTTCAATACGGGTTGATTTTTGACCCGACTCACCCGGGTTGAACTCGTGGTAAGCCGGGTTGACTCACCAACCCGTAGATAAAAGGGTAACATAAGTATTTTTTATTAAGTTGGTTTTTATATTTGGGTCATGTTAGGTTGTTTTTTTTAGCCAACACATAAATAATTTGTATTTTTTTTAGTTTATTTTATATTTGAATTGTATTAAAGTTTATTTAGATTTTAATTAAAATTACAATTTAGTTTTGACTGAAAAAAATAAAAAAATTATACTTTTTTAATTAATTGAACTCGTAAGTCAACCCGTTTAACTCGTCAACCCGTAGTAGGCTGGGTCGGGTTCAAATTTGTTTGACTTGCTAAAAAGTGAGTTGGGTTGGGTTGACTTACTAAATCATCAACCCGTGGTGGGTCGAGTCGAGTCGGGTCAAGTTACCCATTTTCACATCTCCAAGTAAAGGTGGTAGGGAAGTTGAAATACTTTTAGAAGTAAAGTGACTCTTTTGCCTTTTTCACTTAATTGAGCATGTATATTATAAAAAAAGAAAAATGGATTTTACAAAATTCGTCCATGTTTCAAAATTTTATATATTTTGGTCTTAAACTTTAAAAATAAATAAATATAGTCATTTTAATTCAACAACGTTATTTTGTTATGAAGTAAAAATAATGTTATAGTTCGACACCTAAGCTGGAACACATGAAAATGATGTGAATAGTTTAACATGTCAAAAAGGTTTCATGCAGTTGAATTTGAAGATCAAACCATATAAAAATTTAGAACATAGATTGATTCTAATTTTACATCCAAATTTAAAAATAAAAATATATTTAACCTTAAATAAAATAACAATAACATTACTTTATTAATACAAAAATTAAATGATATATATTTAGTTAAAAAAATACAGATTTTGAATATTTAATTAATAAAATATTAAATATTTAAAAATTTAATTAACAAGACATACTTAGTATTTAATTAAAAATATATAAAACTTTGAAAACTTGAAATTAATTAAGTGATTTTTATTTCATGCAACCAACTATATTTTATACGAGAACTTGAGGATTTTTATAATGTTGGTTTCAAAATTCATATCTAAAATTAGTTGAGAGGTGTGTGTATACTATTTATTTATTTATTTTTAATTATTTGATAACATGTGAAACTCATTGATGTTCAGTGTACTTATAGCTATCTTTTAAACATGAATTGTTTTATATAGCTTTTTATGTAAGTATAACAACTATTTATACTTAAATATGCCAATACAAAATCATATCTTAAAATAAATAAAAATAATAATAACAGTTTTAAGAGAATGAATTTTGACTTAAATTAAAAAGTTGAATCATTACTTTTTTTTTTCAAAAATATAATAAAATATAAATGAAAATAATATAATTTAATAAGCTTTTTGAATAAAGTAAAAAAAAAATGAGAATTGTGAATTATTTCTACAACAAAAGCAATTAATCATCCATATTTGACATGATTATGTCTCATTCTATTTCACAATACCAGTGAGGGTTATTTAAAATATATTAGTTTTATCCCTATATTATATTAGCGTAGTGGTAAAACACTCTTTTATAAATTGTATGAATTACTTGCCGCTATAAATGAAAAATATATAATATACCTTATAATTAAAAAAAAAAAAAGACACAAGAGTGTGTGAGTGAAACCCAACCAGAAACTGTTAAATTTGTTTTTAAATTTCGGCATATTTATTTTCAAGGTCAAACATACAAAACAAAATAACTTTTTTTGACAATAATGAGTTAATAAGACGAAAGAAGACAAAAAATAAAAGCTTCCTACTTCACATAACACTTTTTCTTTAAATAGGTTCGAGACACATGAAAACTTATAATATAACAAAAAAAAATATCTTATTTTGGAAAGAAGATTTTTTTTTTTCCTATTATCTATCAGTCGCAAAACTACTATGGGATGGAATTTTCACTTATCGACTTATTTAGTGAATTTATAAATAAAATAATTATTTTACATTATTATACTATTAAGGTAAATAGTATTTTAGTTTGTACATTACATAAAATAAATTTTAAATTTTATAATAAGTAAATATTTTTAAATACATATAATTATATTGTAATTAAAGATGCATTAAAAAAAGTTTTTAAATAAACAAATATTTTAAATTTATAATGAATAATATAAAATAAAACGTGAAATTAGTTTTCACTTTTTTAAGAATTTGAAACGGGTTGAATCAAACATGTTTGAATTTTCTTCTTAAGAGAAAACTCAACCTAATTACTTATTCAAACCACTCAAATTACCTTTATGTGTCTAATCGATAGAGTAATAGTTGCACTCTTCAAATTATCTATTCTAATTTATAGTATATGACCGAATAATTTTAGTTTAATTCTCGTTAAGTGATAAATTAACTTGTTTAAATATGATTTTAGACCCTGTAATTTAATTCAAAATTATAATTCGTCTTGTGTGAAACTTTAATATATATTGATCTCTAAATTTTAAAAATAAATAAATATAATCCTTTTAACTTAATTACATTAATTTTTTTAGACGTCGAATACATTTTTTAGTAATATTAAATCAAAAATATATTAAATAGTATAAACAACTTCGATAATAACATAAAACGCGATTGACATGTTAGAAAAAGTTAACGGGATTAAGTTACAATGACTAATTCATTTACTTTTTAAAATCTAAAAAGACAAGAATGTATCGATATTTTAGACAAAAATAAATTCCAATTGTGGGATAAAATTCAATAACTAAAATCATATTTGATCCTAAATAATTTGATATTTGAAATTCTTATTCAACTTAAATTCAACTTCAAGCTCCTTTTCCAACCATTCAGCATCTTTGTTAACTGATCGAAAGAAATCCGATAGTGAAAAAATTGGAACAACATGTAAGAAATTCCTAATTTGATCGCATACAATATTAGGTTTCAACTCTGTCAAAATGTACTGAACATTCAAATTTTTCGATCAGGAAAATGTAAACAGTATACCCTTTCCAACACAACTTTTTTATTAGTTAACATTTATTAAAAACTGTGAAATTGAAATTATATAAATTATATATAATGAGTATCAGTAAAATTTGTATTTTTTTAATAAATTTTAACTTTTTTGTGTATGAACATGATCTACTAGTGTGTGAAAGTTTTGTTTCGAATCAATCTAACTCGACTCAGAAGTGAGTAACTCCTATACAAGGATTGTTTCCATTAAGGAATTCATAAATTTTAATTAAGAATCTTATGGTAACATTGCTATTTGAAGAAGAACAAGCTTTCTCTAGAAATGAAAAAGAGAGAAAAAGTAAGATAACTGTATTTTTGTGGTGAAAGCCATTGATACAGTTGGTATGACTGATATGATACATCAGTCTGGTACTGTTATTTTTTCTTTTGCAGGAGGCAAAAGGTATGAGAAGCTTTGACATGGACATGAGATAGAAGAAACGAAATTGGGCCAAGAATGATCCAATTACAGGAGGGTGTGAAGATGAGGGGTATGGGGCCCAAAATTGACCAGAAACAACCAGCGATGATGTCAGTGTACAATTTGTGGTGGGGAAGGGCTGTGTTTATCTTCAACGGATATTTCAGCCTCAAGGTCTTCCATGGCCTTTGGTGTCAATGCCCTTTCAATCTTCATGCCTGTGCCATTCACAGCCATTTCTTTCTCTAAGTGAAAGCAGTAGCTCTCAAATACACCAGAGCTTACAACAACTCTAAAATCCAACAGAAAGAGTAGCTCTAACTCAAGCTTGTTCAATTCACCATTGCTCACTCCTCCTACTCGAGCATAAACGGCGTTGTTATAGTGTCTACAACTCACAAAAGCAAAGAATGAGGCACAGTAATAGACAACCGGAATAAAGACAATAAAACTCATCTTCATCATCTAAGGTTTAGTTTTCCAGAATACGAAGAAACACAAACGTTGCATGAAATCATATAATAAGTAAATGTGAGTGTGAGTAGGAAGAAATGGTGCAGGGACTCACTCATCATCGAGCATCTTGGAAGCGACCATGACACTGGTTACTAGCAGCCTGTGCACATTCAAGGATGTGACAAGGGAATCAGGGTGTCTATGTGTGAGCCTGTCTATGTACACATAGCCAACCACAAAACACGAGGGGCTACAGTTAGTGTACTTGTATATCCTCTCCAAGTACTTGGGTATGCTTATGCTTGGTGCTCTTACGCCATGGAAAGTATTCAAGCTGTTACCGAGTCTTACTGAGCCACAGATCAGTCCATTTTGCTGCTGGTTCAGGACATCCACAAGCTTTTCATTGCGAGCTACCAGCTTCTCTAACATGGAAGACAGGACAAAGAGCACTCTGGGCAAGTTCAGTTCCGATAAGGTTGTTTCCGGCAGCAGCTGCCGACCGTGGTTGTTGCTGTATTCACCTGCTGTTAACATTTAGGTAATCTCTTGGTGGTGTCGGCAGAGGTTCTTATATAGTAGATGCCCATTGCTACTGTACTATTTGAGTGGTTAAAGACTAAAGGGGGCGTTAGTTGCAGCTCTGTTCGTTATCCAGTTAGGGGAAACCACTCAGACTGTATACCTAACGTGTGTGGCTCTACCACAAACGAAATATTAGGATTGCGATTGAAAGTTTAGCGTCCTTTACCTTGTAAATCTCGAGCCACTAATATTCTTTATCGAGGGACCCCACCCCACCCTTGGGCTGTCACAGGATAAAAACAAGCCATGCACGAGAATACAGCCTGGCAACAGAAACTTTACTCGCTTGCTTCGCGTGTAAACAAAACTGGAGGTCTATCTTGGTACACCCAAAATACTAGGCCCCTCTGAAGGAACTTTTAGGAGCATAAATGTCGAAGCAGTGACTAAATAATGTTAATTCAGCTTTCTTAATAATAGTTAAATGATAGCTACTGGCCAAAAGGCATGGGCAAAATCATGTTTTGCTAGTGTTGGCTTGTAGAGTTGGTTAAGGATCCGTGATGCAGCCAACTTTTAACCCAGAGAGACCAGTAATAACACTATTATATATTTAAGGTTGTTGCTTTGCCGTTTAACGAGATCACCTTTTATGAACACCAGACATATTGGGGGTGCTACTGGGCCCATAAAAACACCGATGCTATTAACCAGAAGTCTTGCTATACATGATAAAACCGTTGTAGTATTGAACAAGATATTGCAGGAGCACAGTAAGAATGAACTGTTTTTCATTTTTGGTGAACAAAGAATGACATTTAATACCAGGGGTAGCCAAGCCAGTGGAATCATAAGGAATGGAGATCCCCTATCGTCAAAATATTTGAAATATATCTTGTATGATAGTGCCAAAGTATTAGGCATCATACTCTATCTAGACTATACACTGTAGTTAATGGAATGAAGTAAGTTCTCTTCATCGCTTGGGATTTCTTTGGCTGAGAGATGCGAGTGTGATTTGGAATTCGTCTTGTTCCACTCATTTTCAACACGGAAGAATATCCACTGGAAGCGGCGGAAAATCTCCAAAGCAGCAATTATGAACACCGTGAGGTAGTTATGACGAAGATGGGCAGACAGCTTATATGTCCACGTGCAACGCAAAATCAAATTGCTTCCAATCACCCAAAAGTAAACCTGTATGTATATATGTAAACCACTTCAGCACATTGAGAAAGCAATCTGTCTTTGTTTCAGTTCTCCCCTATTACCTTCCTTTTTCACCATGTGGGATTACATAAATTCAGTAAACTGGCTAGAATCACATTAATAAGATTATACGCATACGAGGAGTTATCATTAGTGGTTGAATATATTTTTCCTACAAGAACGGATGGCTTATTGTGAATTGAGGATTCTGTGGCCTATTTAAAATTTTATAATTGCAAAATCATTTTTATCTTCGTATTTTCGAGCTTTGTAATACATACTTGGCCTTCATACACAATTTTTTTCTTGAAAGCCCCGAGTTCCATAAATCTTAACATTTTGATCTCTTTAAAATCATTTTGGTGTAACTCCGCTCCCCACAGTTTACCTTGAAAAAGCAATATAACGATAAATTCCAAGGGAAAAAGTACTGCTAAACTGAAGCTATTCTCATACAAGACTTACCCATCTCCTTCCATGTAACATATGAGAGAACAGATGTGGCTTGTTAAACTTGAATATTCGAGTGAAGCCACTGTGAAAACAGAAAGTAAAAATTAGACCATAGCAAGTCAAACGACACTCATCAGATCCACAACACTACCAGCCTCACTTCTAAAAAATAATACTTCTATTTCTAAAGGTGTTTGGCTAAGATATAAAAACATTACTGACAGTATAATCTGCGTCTCTAGAGTGAGGAGCTTAACTCAAAAGATACTATTAAAAGTGCATAGTAGAACAAACACTGGCATACCCTAGGTCCCAATCTCGATTTACATCCCAGTAGAAGGAGTATGACGAGTTCACAACACCTGACAGAAGCCAGAGAGGCCTATAAAAGTTTGTCCACTTATCAGGGAAGACGTGATACTTAAGGGCAGAGAGAAAAATCACAGGAACTGCAGTCGAATATTTTAAAGCTGAAACCAAAACCAAAAGAAATTAACATCAGTGCAAGACAATAAAACCATCTGTTTGAAAAACATGATAAGTTGTTCATTAATAATTAAAGAATTTAATCTTCAGTGCAAAAATATAAAAAATCAGCAGCAGATAACATACAAACAGCATAATGATTATAAACAAAATCAGAAAAAAAATTGAACACGACTTCTCAAATTTTTTTGCAGTCACATAATATCATATAAAATCATGAAAATTGAATTATAAAACATGGTCATGTAAGGACGAGAAGTCTTAAAATTTCATCTTACCAGCAGCACTAAGAGAAGCATAATAGAGAGTTTAGTCCTTGACATAAATATTTTATGTTTCCTAATAGAACAATTTCCAAAAATCATAACAAAATCTATATCCAGTCTCATCATGAAAACTCAGCAAAAATGTCCCATTTTATATTGTGTTACACGTAACAACATATAATCAATTTTGAGAATCCATGCATCATATTGGATTCAAAAGAAGCAAGCTGGACGACTTTAAAGTACAGTGGAAAAACTATTTCACGTGCTAAAGATAGTTTCAATATAACAAAAATGTCCTGAGTTCACCAAGCAAGTTTTTATTAGCTTAAAACATATATAACAGCACATTTCAATAACACAGAATGAGATATTAGAAATTACTAAAATAGTATATAAGAAGATTTCAAACAATATGCTCATGAAAGCTGACATACTGACATTGCATTTAAGTCGCTAAATAATATTGGTAATAGGAAATGGAGTCCTAAACACATGGAAGCAAAGCATAAAAAAACATCAATGTTATTCACTGTAATTAAATTATGTCTGATACAATTTTGACAATTGACACAAACATAAGCTTGTGATAAAATACCAAACAGGAAAATGAAGTTCTATATTACAGAAACTTGCAAAATTTAGATAATGATTGAAATAAGTTCTAAAAACAAAGAATTCTTACCATTCAGAAGACTAGTTTTCTCTCCAGTATCTTTGTACTGACGGAGACATTGGAATAAGCGGAAAAGATAAGGCAAAACAAGAACAAAAGGGATTGCAACAGAGTGGCTGCCACAAACAGAATCAGCTTCCAACCAAGCTATTGTCGCAACCTACAAAAAAAAATAAAAATGCAATCGTATGTTGAGAAATGAAGCATCCACAGCAAGCAAAAACTAAATATATAAGTCCAAAAAGTCTATTCATTAAAATTAAGCTCCAGTGGAACAGAGAACAGTGAGTACCATAAAAATTGTAACCAAGTTCCAAATCTCAACATTACAAAATCAAATGAAACTGATTTAGTTGTAGAAAACATTTTCAATGAAATCAAGTAAACTTGTTCCATGTCCCAAGCCTAAAATAAAAGGAATTCATCATACCCGTGAACTTCATAAAATAGTCAGAAAGGGATATTGAAGTTGCTAAAATGAAATGAAAAATATAAACTCTCAAACCAATAATAGAAGATATTAGAAGCAATTTATCAGAATCAAACCTGTCGATGGACCATTCTACATACTGAACGCTCTAAATCAGAAAACACCTGCCAAAAATTACAACCATAATCAAAATAATATAATTATACATTACTAGATACTAAAATGTAGATCAGCAGATTATGTCAATTCTAAACTCTCAGGTTGCGTCAGTGTTGAACCACTGTATCCATAAAAATAGAAATAACTAAATGCAGGCAAAAGCATAAGCTTCAAATCTCTAAATGACATAGACTAGACTCAAAACCTAATGATATAGATTTACAAGGAAGAGGAGGACAAAGGCTTTTCTAATAGAAATATAATATTGAAAAGGAAGCACACCTTTGCCATGGAAGTTAAGATATCAGCCAAGAAAAAATCTGCGAACGATATTGCCTGTTTTAATGAAAAACAGAAAACAGTTAGATCATATTCAAGCATAGTTTCAAGTTCCAGCACTATGCTAAAAGCATCAATTCATACAGTACAAAGTAAAGCCAAGTGCAAGGTTTTGGCTCAAACATCAAGTCTTACGAATCTCAGTAAATAAAGAACAAGAATAATTTTCTTCTATGCATCAAAGTTAAACATGCAACATTTATCACATATCATGAAGGAAAGTTCATCATGAAGCCTCTTTGAGGGTTTTAAATATGTTGATGGATGCACCACCTATCGAGACAAAGGCTGTGATAAGAAGGTTATCAATTGTGTTTTAAATTACTCATTACTAATGATTGCTAGCTTTTCTAGTCACTTCGTTACTCTTGGAACAGCATGTGAGTATCTAATCTAAGGCTCTAACAGTAATAGCATGTTTTTTATGGCCATCCAAAATGATATGGGGAGTTGTATGAGTACTTGTGTAACTTTCATGAAAACTGAATGCAGAGAAGCAAGTGAATATAATGAGTCTAGCAATCTATGTTGAAGGTTTATATATCCTGCCCACTCATGCATATCATACATATAAGCTACATGCTAGAAATTTCTACTATTTGGAGAGTAATACCGTAAGAACTTACGCAATACAAATAAGAGTGAACTTGCCTGTAATGGGAAAATTATTCTCCCAAGTGTCCTTAAGAAGAAATATCTAGATGAAAAGTAAAAGATATCAAAGGGGAATATCAAAACCAATATAGCGGCAGCATATAAGAGCACCTGCAGAATACACAAGAAAATTTAAAAAATAAAATCCAACAAGATAAAAAAGAAGAAAGGAAGCACAAAGTGGAATTAAATGTCCATCAATCTTTTATATTGCAACAAATAAAAAAATGTTTATAAGTTATTTTCTATATGATGATGGACCTGAGCTTACTGAGTTACTGAATACAGAGTATGCTTTTGATTAAAATATGATTGAAATTGAGTGTACGAGCAGTTTGGATGATTCAAAAGAGCACAAATTACCAACCAGCCAATACTGAATTTAAACAAAGAAATATGCTAAGTAACCATTATGAAGGTATTTAAATAAAAACATCCGATATGATGCTAAAAAAATTACACAATATTTTTCCCTTCCTTGTCCCCACCACAAGAAAAAGAAACAGATATAGTAGAGCTATTAATACCATGATTAACAATAAACACTATCCCAGTTGACGTAGAACTTTTTATATCCAAACCTAATGAATACAACAACAGTAAAGCTTTATCCCATTGGGTACATAGGTCACACAACACCATTGCTACATAATAACCTTTTGTTTCTCACTCTCTTCACTAAACTAGGTTCCCCATCCAGTCCAACAATATTACCTTACTAATAAATGATTGAAAGTGCCTCCCAGTAACATGATCAGTACCCATTTGCTAAAGATATTTTGCAGGCAATGTGCAGCTTTCATTAGATTGGTTCATCATAAACTTTTTGTTTAATCAAAGGCATAAAAAAACTGCAAGCAAAATAAAACACTTTCAAGAAACGAATTACCAATATAAAGTGTGTTTGGTTCAGCTTATCTTAAAGAAATAATTGCCTATGTCTGCTTATTTTGCAAGATTTATGAGGAAGCTTTTGAAAAATTATTTCCCCAAACTTAAGCGTTACCTAACATGAACTAAATTCCAAAAACATGATATCCAAGCAAACAAGAATAATAACTAATGAGTGGATGCATCTATTACACTGGTTGTGATGCAGCATATGAGACTTCTCCATGAGAATAAAGATAAATGTATGCTGTCATACTGGTTGGAACAATAATTGTCATCCATGTAGCACACTGCAAAATCAAATAGGAAAAGAAAAAGACTTCAGACAATCATTCAAGAGTAATTATTGACAATAAGGAAACAACGAGTTGGTTTAAAAAGAGAAAAATGAAATATTAGAGAAATGGATGACAACAAAGCCACGGAGATGTCCCAATTTAGAAATATAATAACAATAATTGAAGGCAAAACCAACCAGACTAACATAAAGACTATAGAATAGTAAAAACAAAATTATTTAAAGCATAATTAGCACACATATTGATCATTCCGTTCCTATATTATTCCACAGAAATTACTGCTCCTTAGTTTGGCAAAAATATGAAACAATGATTAAAATACGCACCTTTATCCCACAGGAAACCCCATTCCCACCCTTCAAAATTGTCATTCTTTGCAAACTGGAAGTGTTCATTTCTTCTTTCCTTTCCTTATATAATTTTGCTGGTTATAAACTTAAAAATTATGCTAACGATTCCGCTCAATGCTTATTTAAAGTACTAAACATGAAAACAGAATGAACAAGAATGGCATACAAGTACATTCTTGAGCAAACCAAATATTGGAATAGAGATAGTTGCTCTACTATTGTTCCCAACAAGTCATGACATTTCCAATTCTATTCTCCTTGAATCTGGAAAACGCTGATTTTATGTGCCAAACAAGACATAGGTCAAAGTGGTGAGTTGATACCTTCCATATTTCTCTATGGGTCAGATGATTTTGATCAAGATCAAATATTTTTGCATAATTGACTCCGCCTTGAGCAAAAAACCATAAGTTGATTCCCCACAGCCAAACCATCAAAGCCTGAAATATAACAAAGAGATAAGACACATCATACAACAAATGTCTATGCAAAGAGGTGAATCCATGCATCCACAGAGTGGCAGACCTAGACTGTGTGTAGGGGGAGGAGGGGGACTAACCGCTAGAAGAAGAGGGTTAAAATACAAAAAAGCTTCATAAAGGAACAATTCCCGCTTGTCTGCACTCATTATCATTACAGAATCCCATCCAATCTGCAATTTCCAACGTGGCAAATAAGATTGTGGAAACCACAACAGAAGTTCAGTAGAAACATAGCAGAGACAAATACCACTGACCTTGCAACAGATGAAGGCCCAAATGAGGAACAATAGCACCTACAGTCATCTCAATTGCATTATTGAAGAAAGAAAGTAGAAGGAAAAATAAAAGAAAAACAAAATGTAAAGAAGTAAAACAGTAGGAGGACACACGGCTAGGTCAAGAAAGAAAGTAAAAGGAAAAATAAAAACCAAATAAATGTAAGAAGTCACATTGCAGCTCATTATGTCATTCTGTATGTACTCAAATAAATTATGTCATTTACCACATTTTTTCTCCCAGAAAGAATCAAACATAATTAAAGAAACATTACATTCCATCATTAAGTCCAAACAAATTTTGCATTCATTAAAAGGACAGCATTAAATACATTCTAAATTTTTAATTAAAAAACAAAGTTCCGAACACTTTCTAAAATGCAAAGCAATGTAAGAACCTTGAATCTCCACAACAAGGCTGGTGATGGCATCATTGTAGCAGCACCCACAGCTGTCAGGCTACCCCTTGAATCGGCTGCCTCCACGGGATGCAATAAACCTTCGTCGACGCCATTCTCCACTTCGTGTTCATCTGAGAACAGCACAAGCTAGAAGTTATATGGTCTTCATCACAAACCAATACAAGGAAAACACTTAAAAATAACAACAGCTGCTGTTAAGGGACTTATAATTAAAGTTACCGAGATCATAAACAACTGGTCTACTCCCAGACTTGCGTAAGTGTGTACTATTAGCAGGAACGGCAGCACCTCCAAACATAGATGAAATGAAAACACAAACAACTACGCTCTTGTATTTGCACCACCTCCTCCAATTCCCCTAATAATCTGTCAACATGCGAAATTTGAAAATTAATTAATTAATAAACTAAGTAACTACTTCATTTATGCACTTTACCAAATCCTAACTGAACTAATTAAAGAAATCAACAACACAGCAAGCGACACAAAGCATACTCTAAATTTACATAAGCTCATCTAACACGATTCCTGCACTAGCTACATTGTAAAATTTCAGAAATCGGAAATGTAAACAAGTTTTCAGCTAATCGAATAATGAATTGAGCATGAAAATGTCGATCCAAAGAAGTGGAAAACCGAACCGAATCAAATCGAATCGAAAGGAGGCGTTAATTGGAGGATGAATTGATGTGTTTGTGTGATTACTTGCGTGGTTGTGTCGCTCGCTATCTCACATGACGGAAAAAGGGTTTAGATTGCGAAGGACGAACCAAACGCGTATATTTGAACCGTCACGGAAGAAGACCGGTGTTGCAGTATTTTGAAGTTTGGTAATAACCTGTAGAATTTTACGTTGGTCGTAATCAATCCTTAACGCAGAATAATTTTTATGAAATTTTGTGTTATTATATTTTTAAATGTTTAATTTTTATTATATATAATTTAAAAAGGTATTCCATTTTCATTCTTTATATATTTTCTTCAATTAATTATTTAATCTTGGAATTTAATTCAAACATAATAGGCGTGTAAATTATTTTATATCACTCTAACAACAGTTACTTTAACATATATCTATAATTATTTTAATTAGTTGATAGTATAAACTTTTGTACTAAAAACGGATAAAAAATAATTATTAAATTTCTTAATTAGTTTTTAAATAAATTTTAATACTGATATATTAATATTATATGCAATTGAATATTTACTATTATCTACATTTTATTGAGTATATAGAAAGTAAAATAGTGTAATAAAAAGATTTTGCCTGAAAGATACGATGGATACTCGTTTTTCTGAATGTGAATTTTAGATGTCCAATTAAAAACACACATTTGAATGCTTTTTGTGTAAAATATTATTAAAAAACACGTACACCTATACGTATGTATAAAATTATGTAACTAAATACGAAGTAATGAAAAAAAAATAGCCTATTTTAATTCTTTTTGAAGTCACTACAAGCAACACTGACAGTGAAACGTTGATTATCAGCAGTCAACAACTGAGCTCTTTGGTTTAAACATTTAATCTCTTCGAATAAAAAAGATTACAGAAAAATAATAATATTAATTCGATGTTAGCTTTCTTTTTATTTTTATTTTTTTTAAATTAAGTCTACAATATATAGTTCTAAACCAAACTCAATAATAATTAGGTCCCAGTATTTTCTCAGCTGAGGCACGATGACGTGGACTAGTTCACCTAAAACCCCCTTCACTCTCCTCATGTTTCTGCTGCTTTTATGGTGTTTTTCGTTGGGTTTATTAATTAGGATTAACGAATTATTAAATAAAAAAAAGTTAGTTTCCATAGTAATCAATATTTTAAAAACTAAAATTGCTATTAAATTGATTATGGGGGCACTTGTTCATACCGTTCAAATTTTATCCTACTTATATTTTAACTTTTAAAAGCATAATAAAATCAATACTGATTACGAACTTGGAAAACGAAGACCGCGGTAAAAAAATAAGAATAACCCGGTAATGACACTTGGAAGAAGTGGACCTACCCAGGAAATAAAAGATTAAAAATCACAATCTATTTGGCTCGTTTTCTGCATCAAATTCACAAAACCAAAACCAAATCAAAATCCTTTTCTTCATTATTTCCACAAATATTTCTCAATACATCCTTATAATAGTTGTGATATTTTATTTGCATTTATTCACGGATGATGAACTGTCCGGGTAAATCTGCTGAATTTTTTACAGTCAGATCAATGGCTGAAAGTTTCTTCCACAAACCTGTCCACATCAGCAAAAGATCTATTTTCAGACTTTCGCTACTGGCATGTGTCACTACTCCTAACAAAGCAAACCTAATAAATAAAGTGATGATTGAGATAGTGTTACTAGTGACCTTGGTAGTTGCTAGTATCTGAACGCATACATTGTTTCTCCGAAAATATCAGATACTACCCCATCCTTTGTTTCTCTCATTCACATTCATGGCTTCTGGGCTTCCAGATCTTGGATAATATTTTGTACCAGCTGCGTCTGGAGGGGAGCTACAGAAATTTTGGTTAGGTAAGAGTAAAACTCATTTTCTATTTTATTCTGCGCATGACATAATAAATAGTTATGATGGATGATGGATAACTTTTATTTGTTTTTGAGGTTTCGAGTAATGAATTTCAAATTTGATATTACAGTTGAACTAGTTCTGCATGAACTAATCATATATTTGAAATAGCCAATCTTTTCTTTGTAAGAAAGCCTCGCTATTGGTGTCCATTTTTATAGGGATTCAGAAGCAAAGTTCTTGAGTTTGAGCTCTAATTTTGAATTGAAAAATAAATAATTAAAGAAATTATTATAAAAAAAAGGAAGAATAAAATGATTCTGGTAAGAGAAGAACAAAGATTATACAAATCCATCTCAAAAGCTATTTAGTTCGAGAACCTTGTTCTACATGTTTTTTATTTTTTGTTTGCATTTAATTTCAAAAGATTCATTTTGTAACTTTTTGTTTGATTGGAGATGGCTAAGGGTTAGGAAATGTATCTTAGAATAAATTGAGTTTAGCATACTTGTAGGGGCATGGAACCTATGTGTGAGTTTTGTTGGGCTGTGAGAGCTGTGGTATACTGCAAGTCAGATTCTGCTCGTCTCTGCTTGCATTGCGATGGTTGTGTGCACTCTGCAAATTCTCTGTCTCGCAGGCATTCGCGTTCTCTCCTTTGTGATAAGTGCAATTCCCAGCCAGCAATGATAAGATGCATGGATCATAAGTTGTCCTCGTGTCAAGTTTGTGACTGGAACCCGAATGATTGTTCTGCAGTGGGACATAGGCGTCTCACACTGAATTGTTACTCTGGTTGTCCTTCTTTGACTGAGTTTTCTAGGATGTGGTCCTTTGTTTTTGAAGTTAGTTCTTCACAAGGTGGTTGGGAATCTGTTAGCACTTTGCCAAAAAGTGAGAGCTGCACTAGCCTGGAGCAACCTGATCACAATGGTGGTTCCTTTGGTTTGGTGAGTGAGAAGTTGGATGAAATTGAATCTTGTGTCAGATATGAACCTTGGATGGGGCAATCTCACATCATTCCTTCAAATCCAAATTACACACCGTACGGCAAAGAAGACGGATTTTTCCTGGCTCAGGACTCAAACCAGCCAAAGGTATGTCTTCTTCTGATTTTGTGTTTGGTTCATTGTAAGCAATATATATGCATTGTTTTTAACGTGTAAAGATAACACACCATTGTTTAGTACATTATCAGTGCGTTTCTTTTCTCCCTCTATTTAAAAGTATATGTCAAATAAATCCTGCCATTGCACAACAAAGGATTAAGAAAACTCTTATAAGAAATATAATTGTACTTGACTAAATTATCCACTGTTAAAGTATTCAAAATATTATCACTCAGGGTAATTTCTTGCATTCCATTTAGTGAACAACGAAAGATATATAGAAATAAAGACAAAGTTATAAGGGGGAAAGTTATGTGTTCTTAGTTTCTTAAAGTGACACTTCACTAAAACAACAAATATTTTGAAATGTAATATTTCACAGGGAAAGAAGAACTATAATATTGACAAAAGTGGTTAGAACATGCAATATGAGAATTAGTAAGCTCTTTTCATGTTCCTAGCAATTCTCTATTTTCCTTCTTAACCAAAGCTGATAGAAGTTTTTTTTAATGTTACTTCTTAACTCAAATTAGCCGCAGGAATGTACTGATCGAGGAACTGGTGATGGGAATGTACTCTCTGAAGGTCTCAATGTGGACAGCGGTCCAATAAATTTTGAAAGTGCTGATGAAATATTTGGCTGTTCACAAGCTGCCACAAGATACCCTCTTGAAGATGGAGGAATGGACTGTCTGTTGATGGATAAAAAACTATCAGTCACCGAATCCAGCTCACTTATTGAGAGTGCCTTAGAGGTTATTCCTCAAAACTCATTTTCTGATTCTCCTCTCTAAATTTCCTTATGGTATAAGGTTTGGTAGTAGTGTACAGAACTAATTGTCAAACGCGTGATTGTTTAAGGCATCATCATCAATTCAACAAGATTGTGTGGCTTTTCAGTCATCTAGGACTGGTGGATCAGTTAGTATGTTGCCGGTTATGAACAGTAACACAAACTGTGCACTTATGAATCCTAGCAGCACTGGAAACATCAGTCTGGGATTTCCTCAGGGTCAAGTTCATTCAAGCATACCTCTTCAATTAGGCAACATTGTGGGTGAAAATAGTTCTACTGAATATCAAGACTGCGGGATATCGGCAATGTTTTTGCCGGGTGAAATCCCCTGGGAATCAAATTTGGAGGGTACATGCCCACAAGCAAGGGATAAGGCTAAAATGAGATACAATGAGAAAAAGAAAACTCGAACGTATGCACCCTTAATTCTCTACATATTTTATGGTAAAATGAAATGAAGACTTTTTTATTTTTCATTTGTTTTACTTTCATGATAAATATGCTCATTCAACTGTTCCTTGTTCAAGTCACTCAAGTGCTATTCTATATATAACCATTTGAATTTGTGAGAACATATCATATCAGATATTACGTATTGTAGTTGTAACTCTGCCGGAATTATGTGTTGTAGTTGTAACTCTGCCGGAATATGTCCCCATGCTTCATTATGGTCTACTATTTGAAAGATGATGTTATCAGATGTTCATACCTCATACATTTCACCCTTGAGTTACCATTTTAGATAGTGTTTCTCAACAGACTTTGCTGATTTCTTATCTGCAGGTTTGGTAAGCAAATAAGATATGCATCTCGCAAAGCAAGGGCTGATACAAGAAAACGTGTGAAAGGTAGATTTGTTAAAGCAGGCGAAGCATATGATTATGACCCTCTTGTGACAAGGGAGGTCTAAGAATATTATCTGCATGAAAGATATGCTTTTTCTGACTGGTTAGTCTGTCATTGAACGCTGTAAGTACATTGCATTGTTTTCAAGCATTGTTTTCAAGGGATGTTTTGTTTATAACCTGAAAGTGGGAGAATTTTAACGCAGATAGATAATTTATTCAAAACTTGACTGCTTGGGTGATTGGTACAGATCTATTAGAGATTTTAACAGGTTAGTATTTAGAAGATAAGAAAGATATGTAATTGGGAATTGCACAGGAAGGGATTGACATTGCATTTAATTATACATAGGAACAAAGAAGAGCCCAACGTTTGAACAGATTACAAAAACAGCATCACGGTCACTATGAATTCAGATAAACACACAGGGTACGTAAGATAAACACCACTTTATACATCTAACAATCTTTTTTTCTTTAAGTTGTAAAAGGATAGAACTGAATACTCTCTTCTCTACTTAAGATTAATATCGAAGTGCTTATAGAAAGTTATTATGGGTTCCAAAGTCTTGCTATATGCCTATATAGTTCCGAATATATTTCCCGTTGCTTTGGCTTTCTGACAGATAAGATTAGACCTTTTACTGCATTAGTTAGAATTAAATAATTTTTTGCCTTCTTTATTGATCTTTGGATTTGATCATTCAAATATTTGCAGGCCTGCATTTTCTTCCTTGCTGTGAGATGTATATAGTTATCCACACCTGAATTTGAAAGGTGAGACTATGTGTAATGTATAAACACCGTCTACAATAAAACGGAAACTGGTGTTTGGCAAGCAACTATAGCCAACCGCACATTGTCTGCTTTCAGTTTGGTCCTTCCTCAAAGAGATCCTTCACACGACAATATTCTGTCATCCTAAGCCATTGTTCAAGAACAACACCTATCAAAAAAATGGTTCAAGAACAAAAAATATGGTTCAAGAAGAACAACTATCAAAAATAATGGTTCAAGAACAAAAAACATGGTTCAAGAACAACACCTATAAAAAAAATGGTTCAAGAACAACACCTATCAAGAAAAATTGTTCAAGAACAACAGCACCATGATTTGGAACCTCTTCGTTTCTCCCATTTTTATCATATTGGGGAGCACGATCACCTGTGGATTGAGATGCCATTGTTCTTGACTCGCTGGAAGCCAGTTTCACTTTGCCTCAACTATTTCATTGCTTCTATGACTCTGTTTTCTAAGGATGAAACTTGTTTCTTTAATAATTGTACAAAGTACAAACTTCCTCACTTCAATGGAAGTTTGTTTCAGCTACTCCATTATTTTCTGTTCTTTCTATCTGTCTTTCCAGGTTATGGTGCAGAAGTACTGAAATGCAATAAATTTTCTCATCCTAATAAAGTAGTTAATGGATTTTCCATTTTTTTATGCAGTTTATTTATTTTGGTCCAGTAAGTTTTCCATTTTACTACTTTCATTCCTGGGTTACACTTTTAATGAATGCATATACGTGATAATAAATTAGGTAAGATAATTTCATTCCTGGGTTACACTTTTAATGAATGCATATACGTGATTATAAATTAGGTAAGATAAATAAGGGAATAATTAAAAAAAAGACTAATTCATATTGATTGAATTTTAGAAAAATTATAAAAAAAAAAAACAGTTTAAATAGTAGATGGAGCATGGAAAATAGGGGATATAATGACTGTTTCCTTGCTTTGCAAATTGATTTCAGAAATTACAAATAATAGACCATAAGTCGATTTTTCCATCTCCTGGACCAATTGTTAAGATTATTCACCTCACCTGGACCTTCATAGAGATTATTTCTCAAACTATACCACATTACTGTGTTGACGTGGAGAATTCTCTTTTCGGCAAATGAATTTTCATGATGATTTTAAATTTTGATGGATTCGGTTCCTAGAAGACGAATACTAAGAAGCTTTTATTATTTTTTAATTTAAAGAAATTAAATAATTTTTAATTTTTTTAATTGTATAATGATTTATTAAAAATAATTTATTATAAATTTAAAATTTTAATAGTGTAATGTAAATTTGAAATTAAAAAATAATATTTATTTTAATATGTATAAATAAGTTACGAGTAAGAATTTGAAAAATAAAAATAATAAATAAGATAACTTTTGTAAATGTAATTATGATAATAATATATTCATATTCTTCAAATTTTAAAATAGATAATTGTTTCCTATTAGTTTTTTAATGAAATGACAATTTACATTTTATATAACTTTTTGAAGACTATTTTCTAATAAAACAACATAATCTCTCTTATTTTTTCTATAATGAAACGATATTTACTTTTCTTCTTTTAATAAATGTAACATATTAACTCAAACTTAAACAAAAATATGAAAATATATTATTTATAGAAGTCTACATTTTTTTATATTTTAACATTTTATTTTTTATTTTCATAAATTTTAATGAAATTTAAATAAATGTAATATTTTAAATAAAATAAGAAAAGGAAAATAATACTTTATTAAAAACAAGTAAATGCCATTTTATTAAAAATATAAAACATTAATTTATTTTAAAAAAATTAGAGGAATATAATTATTCTTTTATTAAAAATTATGTCACTTAAAACCAGAGGGATAAAGTGTAGATCCTAATTTTGTTTTATTTGTTTAGAATTTTAATGTACAGTAATTTAACATTATTAGGTTTAATTATATTTTAAGTCTATGTTAAATTATAAAATTTTTAATTGAGTTTCTAATAATTTTTTATGGTTTAATCTTGATACGTCTTCACTATTACCTCTTTTGTACTAATAATATAGTTACTTATATGGGTATTATTTTGTCATATCACATGAGTTGTTGTGATATGTAATTTTATTATTTTTAAAATAATTTTTGTCACGATTATTATATAGTTTATATTGTTATATTGTTATTTTTAAGTGGTTGACATTATTATTATTTTATTTTCTATTAAAATTATAATGTATGATTTTATAATATTAAAATTTTATTATTATATTAATATTATTATATTGTTATATCATCATATTATCATATTGTCATATTGTTATATTGTCATATTGTCATATCGTTATATTGTCATATCGCCATATTGTTATATCATTACATTGTCATATTGTTATATTGTCTTATCGTTATTTTGTATTATTGTCATATTGTTATATCATCATATCGTTAGTTATATTGTCACATCAGTTATATCGTTATATCATCATATCTTTAATTATATTATCATATGATTATATTGTTATATCGTTAGTTTTATCCTCATGTCATCATATCATTATATCATCGTATCATTATATTTCTATATCATCATATTATTATATCGTCTTTATCGTTATATCATCATATTGTTATCTCGTCATGTTGTCATATCATTATATCATCTAATCGTATATTGTGTTATCGTTATATCGTCATATTGTTATATCGTAACATCGTTATATTATCATATCTTTATATCGTCATATCATTATATCATATATTGTTATATCGTCATATTGTTATATCATCATATCATGTTATCGTTATATTGTCATATTGTTATATCGTCATATTGTCATATCGTTATAAAATTATAAAATTATAAAATTTTTAAATTATAAAATCATAAAATTACATGTAAAGACAATTGAGCAATGTGACATGACAATATAATAACCACGTGAGTCACTAACAGTCACATCACTAAATTAGCAAAAAAAGTTAACAAGATTCGATTGCAAAAAAAATATAAACTTATTAGACACTCAATTCAAAGTTCTCAAATTTATTAAGAACTTAAAACATAATTAATTTAAATATGCAAAATGTTTAATGTTAGGATTATTTTTTTTGAACATGATACTTTTCTTCTTCTTCTTGTAAAATAGGTTAAACATATTTTATTATTATTTCCAATCAAATAATTTGAAGAATGTGATTTTTAATTATCTAAACTCTTTAATTGACCAAAATTAATCTAATGTATAAATACACTTAAAGTTTTACTTGTAACTCGTTATCAAAGTTACGACAAGCACATTCCTTCTTTCGTATATGTTAACACTTCATTTTGTTTTTTAATAACAAATAAATATATCACTTTATCTTCTAAAATATAAAATAAAATAAAAATAAACAGAGAATTCATCCTAAAATTGTGAAAGATTGTTAAAAATTTTAAATTTTTGTTTTCATATGTGACATCCATAAATTAAGAGATTTACAATAGAAAAAACAAAATGAACCGAACAATTTCACAAGCGTAGAAGTATTTTTATTTATTTGGATGAGACAATTTAAGAGAGTAATTTATTTATTTTGAGATTTTGAAATGTTTTTTTAAAAAATACATGTTTGGATAAGGAAATTAAAAACAAATTGAAATTGAGAAATTTTAAGAAGTATTTCAAATAATTAAAATAGTAGAATTTGAAATTCACTAAAAAAGAAGAAATTGAAATTCTCCAATTTGTGAAATTGCTTATTGCTTAGGACAAAAAAAGTCCACATGTCTAAAAAAGTTGAGGTATGTCGAACAGAAGGTCGAGATGTCTTGATTTGGGATGAAGGTAGAGTTGATTTTGCCCAAGCCAAAGGATGATTTGAGCTGAGCCAACCCGAGTCAAAGGTCGAACCAAACCAGCTCGAGTCGAAGGTCAAGTCAAGTTAGACTTGAATTGAAGGTCGAGTTGGGTCCGGACTGAAGGTCAAGCTGAGTTGGTCTTGGCCAAAGTTGAGTCATATCGGCTCGGGCCGAAGTTGAATCGAGTCAGTCCGGACCGAAGTTGAGTTGAGTTAGTTTAGGCCAAAATTGAGTAACTCTGGATCGAATGTCAAGATAACTTAACTCAGGTTTAAAGATATAGTTAAGTTTGCCTTAAAATAAAAATTAATTTTTTTAAAAAAAAATTAAAAATTAAAAATATTCCAATTACTTTGTCCAAATAAATTATTTAAAAAATAAGTGAATTCAATTATAAATAATTAAAATATTTTTTTTCATTCTATAAGAAATGTAAAAACATATAATATTTGAGAATAAAATATATAATCCCGAGCAAAATCATTGTCATTTTATTTATAATGTGGCTAATCCCATATCATCATGCATTTAATAACATAAGAAGTAATTGTGTTTCTGGGAGGCATAGAAGATCTCAGTTAAATTTTTTTTTTCTTTCCTAAGACACGACACGAGGAATGGTAGAGCACTCACTTCATTCATTTTATTGTATGTATTTGTTTTCTTGTATCGTTTTACAATAAAATTTTTAATTGTCAAAGACATTATTGCATGATAAATAGTATTAATATTTCATGCTATGATGTTAAAAGTATCAACTTCATTAGTTTGTTATTGAAACCAGACTTAAAAATTATTTCAAAATATTTTAGATATAATTTGGTTATTTTTAAAAACTTATTATAAGCATTGGCGGAATCTTGTAGAGACTAAGGGAACCATTCCCCCAATTTTTTTTTTTTTGTTTTTGTATTTGTATAATTTAATATGTAATTTAACATGTATTTTTTTTTAAATTTAATATTTTTTAATATATTTTATATATTTCATATTTTAATAAATTTTTCTATATTTATATTAATATATAAGGATTTTTTTTGTTTTCCATATTTATTTTTTTAATTTTACTTTTTAAATATTTTTTAAAAATAATTATTTATTAATATTATCTTTTAAGTGATTATTTGTTTAATTTAACCATTTTTTATTTGATTAGTTTTTTAATCTTAATTATTATAAATGAAAATTAATTATAGTAAAGTTATAAAATTTATTTATATTTAATTTTATGATTATAGTAATAACATAATTATAATTTTTTTATTATTATAAAAGAAGTAAATACAATATTTTTACTAGTTTATATAAAAATTTTAGAATTACTATTTTGGTTCTTATTTTCGTTCAGAAATATTAAGTTAGTTCTCCAGTTTTTTTAGTCTCGGTGTGATTCCAACTTTTGAAAAAAATGATACAGTTTGATAAACTTTTCGTTAATTTTTTGAATCGAATCAATATTTTTTCATCAAAATTGAAGTTGTAAATAAAAAAGATTTGCTTTATTGTTGTAATTGACATGATCTTAATGTCAATTTTGATGAAAGATTGGTGTTTCGTTTTAAGAAATTTAACAAAAAAAATAAATTACATCAATTTTTTTAAAAATCGAGATCCTAGATTACCAATTTGACATTTTTTGACAAAAAAATAAATCAAAAAATTAATTCAACCAAAATTTTGACCCAAGATCCACCACTAATTACAAGTGTTTTAAATGGTTTAACAGTCATGAAAAAACTCAACGTTACAATTTTAAATAATGTAATTTAACAACTTTTTTTTTTATTAAAGAATTCCACTGTTTTTAAAGAAAATAAAATTATTAAAAAATATATACACTAATTTTTTTTATTAAAATGAAAAAAATAAAAATAAAATTGTTACATATCATAAATTATTAATACCTTCACACATTTTTTTTTATCCTCCATATATCATATCTTATGGGTTCTTCATAAAAAAAACACTTCATGTATTTGTTTGCACATTATGCATTACTTATTTAAACTAACTTCATAATAACACTCTTTTAACTGTCATACTCAAAACTTATACTCTATCGTGTTTTCTTCTGGATAGCTTTAAATACATGAAACCAGATGCAATAACCTATTAGCTGTTCGTAGAGTGTTTCATCAGTTTTCTTTCTTCATTCGTGAAATGGCCAAGAAGTATAAATCCAAAAACAACAACCCAGGTATTTTTTGTTCTTTTGATTCGTGCTTGTATGATAAGTATAAAGAAGTCAAATCTTGTGGGTTTTTCTTGGATGATAAATTTGCTAATGTGTGACCTAAACTTTACTTTTTTTTAGTGTTCATTTTATAACATGTGATTTGTTTGATTGAAAATAACAAAGGTTAACAATGATTTAAATTGGAGTGTCTTAGATAATCTTTTGTGTCCATATTTAGTATTGGATCATTTTATTTTGTTTAGTTTTAATTGTCAAAGAGATTTTGCATGATATAATAGTACTAATATATTATTTTATGATGTTAAAAATATCTAATTATTATTAAAAGTTAATTCTTTTGGTGTTTATTTTGGAATACTAGAACTTAAACAAATTGATTTAAACTATTTTATATATTTTTTTAATTTGATTATTTCCAAAAATTATTTCAAACCATTTTAGTTTCTTTTTTAATTTATTTATTTCTAAAAAAATATTTCAAACCACTTTAGATCGTTCTTTAATTTGGTCATTTTTAAAAATCGTTTCAGATACTTCTTTACTTAAATTATTTTAAATCACTTTATATAAAGTTTTAATTTTATTATCATTTTTAAATTTTATTTTAAACTCTAACTTGGTTGTTTTTAAATATGCATCCTTAATTTGATTACTTTTAAAAACTATTTTAAACCAATGTATCCATAATATTTTTGTTACAAAAATTATATCAAATTATAATTATGTAACTTTATTCTCCATTGCACTCACATAACATCTCTTTTAATGAACTAAATATACTATATTATATTACTCTTTTGCTGATAAAAAAACTATAATACTCTTTTATTATAATAATAATAATAATATTTATTTTTTTTAAGTAAGAAGACCATATCAAATAGATACTAAGTTTCATAAGATTTGTTTGACAGGTGAAATAAATATTTTTAATTTAACCAAATTTTCTTATTTAATCAGAGACAAGTATTTTAGAATGATGCTAACATGTTTCCTATAAAAAAATGTATTAAAACAACATTAACTACTACATTTACATGATATTAAAGAAAAATAAAACAACATTAAGCCTTTCTTCTATTCAATATACTTGTATTTTATATCATAATACTAAAAACATTAAGCACTTCCCTGTAAGCCAGACATAGGAGATTACTCATCATATCATCAAAGGAAAAAAGGAAAAAAAAAAAAAAGAAGAAGAAAAAGATGGAAGTAAGAACAATAGGGAAGGGTTGCTATGCATTCTTGAACACTTTCCGAAGGTTCCTCTGTTGTTCGGAAGATTTCGTCTGGCCCAGTTTATGTTGGGTGGAAGAACCACTTCTAACGATTCTCCAATCAGATATCTTCGCGAAAGGTTATGACATGTGTTGCACAGAAAGCACCTTATATGCCTAAGGGCCAAAAAATTAGCTCCATGAACCCTTCTATCACATCTTCTACACAAATATGCATCATCAGCTTCACAATACAACGAAGCCTCTAATCCACACAGTTCACAACATTTATCACTTCCTCTTTCTCTCTCTTTATGCACGAAGCTACTGCAGAAACCATGTTTCTTTTCTCCTTCTGCAACACCTTTGCACATTTTTTTTTTTTTTAAGCTTAGTGGTTTCTTGAACAAATGGTGTACCTTCTTATAACAAGTGATGGTTGGATGGACTTGTTCAACCAGACAAAGACAAGGGTGTCACTTCTACACGTAATCACACGTGTCTATGTTTCAACGCATGTGTCTTTTTCCAATTTTGCCTAAATCAATTTGGTGATTAAAGAGGGAGAAAGAATTTGTGATTCCACTGGTTTTGACAGAAGAAGGAAGAAAAAAACAAGGAAAAAATAGGGTGATGAATGATTAAGCTTAAAAGCTTCATTTACATGCTTGAAGGGTTGTTATGAGCCATAATTTGCATTGGTGTGTGTGGTTATCAATGTTTCTTGTATGGTCTAGAATTAGCACCTTTAAAATTGTGACCCACCAGAATCCATTTGGTTGCATCTAAGGCCACTTGAATGGAAACTGATTGACTCACTGGTATTGGTTGAGAAGTTGTGTGGTTTTGTGACATCTTTTGTCTTTCATGGTTGGACCAAAAAACTAATGCTTTTTTGCAAGGCACAAGAACATAACACGTCTCTGTCCACATATTGGTCGTAAACTTGACAATTTAGTCCACATGTATGGTTGAAACCAAAGGAGCATCAAATGGGTCATTCATTATTCGTCACGAATGTGAGATTACAAAGAAAGATAGAAGTTGACGGACATGAGAAAAATGAAAGGTGATTGGGAATTGGTGACGTAGAAATAGCTTTGCCATGAATTCTAAGCATTCACTTGAACACAAATCACAACCATTACTAATTAGATATTGTGTATATACATATATATTGATGACATAAAAGTTTAAAATAAAATCTACTATGATAATATAATTTGCTAGAATCGTTAGCTAGATTTTTTAGATAGTTCATATGACATTTATTGAAGGTGATTGAGTATTATGGCTTGTGACTCTCAGAATTAGAATTAGAATTAGAATTGTAATTGCAGTGATATTTAGTTTGATGAGGACTTTTTTTATGTAAGTGTGACTCAATTCATGAAGTTAGGTTTTCCATGCCTAATTTTTCTGTCGCTGAAAAATTCTTCGAAAAGGACAAATTTAGGGGCATGAATGTCGTGCACCTCGTATGTGTGTCACCAAAATTTTTGGCTTCAATAACTGTTTAAAATTGGAATGATCTTGAATGAGTAGTTATCTGGGTTCTATTGCATGCCTGCTTCAAGGGTAAACTTATGTAATGTATTTTAAGTTGAAAAAGGAACCAATAATTCAAATATTCAAGTGATTTGTTATTTGTGTTTCCATTCCTTAATTTCAATTATGGTATGTTATTTTATTGAGATAAAAATTTATTATTTATGTTAATTTTAACTTTGTTATTAATACGTATATATAATTGATTTATTTATGCATAACAATGGAAATAAATAGATTTACGAATATAGAGTAGCAATTAAAGTATTAAATTTTTATTTTATAATAAAGTTTAATTAAGGCTGTTTTGTAGGTTACAAAAAGTTAAGAAATATAATTTAATTGATTAGAATCTTGAAGAGCACGAGGGATCTTAATCAAAAAAATTGAAAAAGCCAAGATTTATATATTTAATTATTATCATTTATGTAACAAAAGACAAAAATATATATGATTTAGTATATTTTTGATATAATTATAAAAAATTAATATGAAACTCCTCAAGTATAATTCTTTTAATTTTAATCTTAATAAATGGTTCCTCTAATTCAACAATTGAACATTAGTATATATCATGCTTAGAAAATATGTAAAAAAGTAAATTTGTTTCGTTTTCATCTTCACGAATATCTCTCCTTTTATCACTTCACAAATAAAATGAATCTACTATTTTATTTTTTTTTATCAATATACCTATTTAAAACTAAAATTAATATAATAAAAAATTGAAAGACATGATTACTAAAAAAAATATGATAATCAAATTAGAACCAAAAAATGATACGAAAAAAATATATAGTACATCAATTTTCTTTCTATATTCATAAAAAAATATAGAAAAAGCTTATGAGATGAAAACATTAATAAATATTAAACTAATATTTAGCTATCAAAGAGATAAGAAAGAGTTGCCTTTTTTTATATTGAAAAATGGAAAAGAACATATGAAAAACGATAACACAAAGAATGAATTTATGTCTAACTTCCAATTTAAAAAAAATGCAAGAGTGGAAGATAAATAGAATATGTGAGAATTTTAAAAGACAATAAGAAAGAACATAAAAAAATATCTCAATAAAATTTGTACACTTTATTATATTTAATTTTATGTTTTTTTATTTATTAACATTAGATATTATATTTTATAAAAAAAAATAAAAACCTATCTAATTTAATTTCCATCAATATAATATTATATATATATATATATATATATATATATATATATATATTTAAAATAAATTGGAGATATACTCTTGAAATAATTTAAAATTTTTGGAAGGATCATGTACCCTAGGCATTCACTTAGATCCGCCCCTCTTGAAGAGAATGGAGTTTTTATATAGGAAAAGAATATTTAGATCTTAAAAATAATTTTTGAAAATTCTTTTTGTACATAATGAGATGCTTATATCTTCATTAATTTTATAAACTATCATTTCGTTAAATATTTTAACAATTACAAATTCAAATATTTATTAAATAATTTTATATTTTAATATAATAAAGATAAAATATAATAAAAGAGATAAATGATTATGAATATCAAATTATCAAACAAAAGAGCAATAATATGAGATAAAAGAGAAAAAATAAAAAAGTGAGAAACAAAATCTTCAAATTATATATTTTTGCTTAAGAGCATGAAACATCAACTTGTTGGTAGAGAATGATTTTGATGATGTCTACTGATCTAGGATAAAACATAGCTTGGTCCAGTTAGGATATGCATTAGGCAATTAGCTTCTCTTTATCAAATGTATTTCAGGTCTGTTGTGTAATTCTGCATATGATTAGTTCTTTAACTAATGGATTAGCTGTGAGTATTGTAAAAAGTAAGTGAAAATATACTCACGATAATCGATTAGGTAAATTGCTAATCGAATTAGTGACAGCAAAAACCTTTGTATAAAAGCTGCTTTGGAATCTATTTTGGGTTTGGAAAAATCAGAAAGATCACGCAGTTTTCATCTGAGATAGAGTCATCTGAGAGACACAAAGTTTCAGAAGATTCTATAAGATAACTCAAGTACAGATCCAAGAAGAATTGATGGTTGATTCTACCATGATGGATCTTGCTTGATTCAAGGAGCATCAAGTCAAATCTGCACAGTATAGGTGTATTCGTTTCTTGTTTTGTTTTCTGTATTTCTGATTACAGTTGCTTCAGTTTGAAGTGTGGACCTAGGTGCAATTGTGTGGATGCATTGCTCCTAGGGGGAGTTCTTGATTGTTGAATCAAGTTCTTGGATTTTGGGGGTTAGAATTACATAGGTGTGCTTGTAATTCTTGGATCCTTTCTGTTTAGTGGAATCCTCCTAAGTGTGTTACTTAGGAGAAGACTGGATGTAGATTCGCATTGAATCGAACCAGTATAAATTGTGTGTCTTGATTCTTTCTTCTCTCTCTTAATCTTTCTTGATTGATTTAAACAGTCCATTAACCCAGAACTGCGAAATTGATTAATTGAGTTTTAAACCTTAAAGACTCCTTCAAGATTCACATTAAGTAAGTGAAAAACTCATTAATCAATTCAGATCCCTTTGTGTATAAGAGTATTAGACAGATTTGATTTTAACACAACTCTTGAGATATTTATTAATGCGGTGAATGGTTGAGCATTGTTTAATTTCTTTGAACTTTTATTATTGTTTACTAAAGTAACTCTAACACTAATGGGCTAATCTTAGAAAAAAAAAAGATTATTTTTCTATAAAATTTATTTGAATAACGAATTTTGACTTGGTTATAAAATTTTATTAAGTTCTAAATTTAATTCCGTTATATAATTTAACTCACTTTAAATTTTGACTTGGTTATAGAATTTGATTCAGTTGTAAAATTTCACTTGGTTATAAATTTTGACTTGATCACTCAACCCGACTAAGGGTTGATCTTAAAAAAATTAAGATCAATTTTTTACAAAATTCAACTCGATTTGACACTTTGTTTGGCCAAGGGTTGGTTTCAGAAAGAACAAACCTGAAAAGACAAAAGTTGATACACTTGGCCAACATTTGACATCAGAAAATACTAAAATCAACGAAAAGATAGAGCTAAGAGATTAACATACAAGCATAACCCTTTTACTTGCTTAATCATTGTTTCAAAACCAAGCCTTAAAGAGAATGTGATCTCATCTTTCAAAGCCTCCTTTACTTTGTGTTATTCTCTCTCTTTTAGTTCATGTACAGTTATGATTTGAGTGACCTCCTATAAAATCGAGTAGTTGTTTGACAAATAGTCCAACCATTGATAACTAAGAAAGACGATTATGGACTAAGTTGACTTGGTACCACCACGACAAGGATGGGCTTCTTGATCAATTTAGTCTTTGTGTCTCACTGGTTAAAGGTTGAGAGATTATGTATCGTCATAACATTAGAGAACGACCAGGTACCGAATTCATCCTTTAAGCTGAAATTCACTCAAGGCTAGGGTCCATGTACTATCATAATATAAGACCTCATAAAGATTATTTCAGGTTGATTAATGATAAAAGATAAATTAAAATGAATCTCCTTTGATATCAGAGATATTATAGGAAATGATAAGATATTTATATTTTTAAGAAAGATAGTTTGGATTATCTTTCGAGGATTTTATATCTTTTCATGTATTAATAAATACATAGAAAACAAAAGGCTTAATTAGTTGATTGATACCAACTTTCGATTGAAAATTTCAATTTGGGACCTGTTTTTAAAAAAGTTTCAATTTTGTCCAAACTTTTAAAAAAGTGTTTCAATTATGTCTTTTTCAGAGAAAAAATTATTAACATCGTTAACGGTGTATCACGTGTCAGCCTATGCTTTTTTAATTTTTTTTAAACATAAATTTATAATTTATTTAATAGAAAAATATTAGTAGAAAAAAAAAATTGAGACCCTTTTTGTCTATATGCCTAAAACGAGTGTTTTACTTACTTTACCCTTAAGTCGATCTAACTTGTATACCTATCCACCCGAAATATTTTAAATTAACTCGAATATCTTATAAAATCACTTTTTATTAATGGTTTAATTGTTAGCTATACAAAATATAAATCCAAACAATTTGACTATCATCTTTTATATATATATATATATATATATATATATATATATATATATATATATATATATATTCTCTTGAAATATTATAATATCTTAATATATTGGTTAAGATATTTTTTATCTTTTTTAATTTTTATCAAATAAATCCTAATTTTGTTTGTGTTTAAGTAAGACCTAATTTTCGTCAAATTTATTTAATTTAATTTTTGTTACTAAGTTATCAATCGCATAGTTTCATTTGAATCCATATTTGTTCTTCTACTTAATCTTATTTTTCTAATTCTTTTATTTACTTAAGTGTTTGAAAGTTATTCAAACATAGATTTTCGGTTAGTACTCAGATCTGCTTCATCAATGACACTTTTTCTTTCTTAAAATCTACCATTCAACTTACAAAATACAAAATCAACTACTTGTCAAAAAACATTCTATTTCTACTAAGAACAATGGCTAAATATTTTTACTCTTTTAATAAATATATTGTTTATATTTATACATACAGACAATCTCTTGATAAACATTTATGAATAAATTAAAATAAAAAATTAATATTTATAAAAACTAAAAGCACTACTCAATTTTTTTAAAGTTAAAGTAGTTTTTGAGACGAAAAGAGTTATATGACGTTTTTAGAGTTTAGAAGAATTTATATGAAACTTATTTGAGTTTATAAAAAATGATTAATAATTTTTATAAATTATTTTAATAAATTTTATGGTCAAACCTTTTTGAATATAATAACGTTAGGAATTAGGCCATGTATGTAAAGGTGGGTAGATGAACTAACTTAAACCTATCACAGTGGTCCCTTCTTGAGCTCACTGTTAATTTAATTGATTTGTTTAAGCTAACTTGTATTTAATAGGCTAGTGTTTAGGATTTGTATTTTTTTAAGTTATAATTACCCATTTAGTTCTCTAATTTTTTTTTGTCAATCTGGTCTTTTATTATTTGTTGGTTTAATTTAGTCTTTTAATTATTTAAAAAGATCTTAATTTGATTCTCTTTATTAAATTTTAAAAAAAATTAAAATTTCTTTTTAAATTTTCTTAAATTTTAAATTTTTTTCTAAAAATATATAAATTGTCATGTCGTGCCACATGTCAGTTTACAATCGTGACATAAAATAATTTGAGTATTTAGGTAAAATGATTTAATATATAAATTAAAAAAAATTATTGTAACATGTACATTTAGTGACATAAAATAATTTGAGTATTTAGGTAAAGTGATTTGATGTATAAATTAGGGATGGCAACGGGGCGGGGCGGGGACGGGTTTCGCTATCCCATACCTATCCCTGCATAAAAAATTCATCCCCATCCCCATACCCAAACCCAACGGGTATCAAACTTTTTTCCCATCCCCATCCCCACCGGGTAACGGGTATAATCTCGTACCCATACCCGTACCCGTGTTCTAA
>Ga0214545_1002114_pt1 | contig 38280 bp, 16 predicted proteins | sample CNSS4metaG_FD_160064 | JGI IMG/M metagenome (GOLD analysis project Ga0214545, IMG submission 160064) | Root nodule microbial communities from cowpea collected in UCLA plant growth center, Los Angeles, California, USA - CNSS4 | ecosystem: Host-associated > Plants > Roots > Nodule | place: USA...
ACCCAACTGAAAAAGTCGGGGATTCCCCATACCCATACCCATACCCAGTCAATGCGGGGATTCCCCGTCAAAACGGGGACGGGTTCGGGCAATACCCACGGGGACGGGTTTATTTGCCATCTCTACACCCAACCAAGAGAGAAGGTGAATTGGTTATTGAATTTTTTACTGATTTTAAATGAAGCTTGAAAGTTTCTTTAATCTTTAGACCCCAATTAACTAGTTTTACAGTTATGTGTTAATTGACTGTGTAAAGCAGTTGAGAAAAGCATAAAAGATGAGAGAAACAAAGAACACAACAATTTAAACTGGTTCAATTCAAGATGAATCTACGTCCAGTCTTTTCCTAAGCAACCCACTTAGGAGGATTTCACTAAATCAATAGAGATACAAGAATTACAAGAACATCTATATAATTCAAGACCCTAAAGACTAAGGAACTTGATCTACAAATCAAGAACTCCCCCTAGATGCAATGCATCCACACAATTGCACCCAGGCCTTCACTTTACTCAGTGAATCAATCTATAAACAGAAATACAATAAGAAAAGAATCAAGGAACGAATACACCTAATGGATGTGCGGATTTGTCACTTGATCCTAGATCCAAGCTTGACCCATCAAGGTTGAATCCATCATCAATCTTCTTGAAGGTTCAATTGAATGATCTCCCAAGAAAGCACAAGAACTCTGTAGATCTAATAAATGAAGTCTCTTTTTAGTAATTCAGTTATTTTTCTCGCACTTAAAACTGATTTTAGAAACTGATTTTATACCAGAGTTCTGCTGCAGTTATTAATAGATTAGGAATTTACCTAATAGATTATCGTGAGTGTATTTTCAATGCATCAGTGCAGTGCACTCATCTAATCTATTAGTTAAGTAGCTAATCTATTTACGAGTTCTGCTTTTGGTCACATTCAAGAGTTTGATGACTGATACAATTCAATGCAAGCTTGTTTTATACATGTAATTCTTGATCTACAACATCTAATGCACAAGCTAGAAAATCAGGACTAAACCTAAACCAGTGATGTAGATGATGCATAGCTTTAGACATCATCAAAGCCATCTTCACTGGAGTTGAACAAGTTCTCCCTTACAACAAGATTAAAATTTATTTTAACTCTATTAATACTTTTAAAGAATATGATATTTTATGTTAAATTATTTTTTAAATTTATTTAAAAATTATCTTTTAAATTTATTAATATAATAAAATTATCCTCTTATAAATAAGTCATTATTAATTTTTTCATTATTTTTTCATTTTTTTTATTTCAAATAATCTAATTTTTAACTTTTTTTTTCTGTCAACATTTGTTGAAATGGTCCTGTGGGAGAAATTTTGGTGCTGCCCAACCCCACCAGATGATAAGTATCATTTCATTAGATAAAGCCAAACCTCAATTTACTTGCCTTGGGTACCATGATGACCTAATAATATTCTTGCCAAACAAACAATGTTATTAAAAAAAATACTGTCTCTATTATTTTATGGGCTGTAGGTTCTTTTTGTTATAAAAGTTACCAAATATAATAAATTTTGTATCTTTGTTATCACAAGATATATATAAACTTATTAAAATAAAATAAAATAAAGATATACTTAAACAAAATATAATTAATATTATGGTGAATTTTAAAATTATAAATAAATAAAAATAATTGAGTTAAAAACATGAGAATTAAATGTATTGGAGATAATAATTTATAATTTCTCTCTCTGATTCCATTACATCATATAACACCAGGCATTTTCTTTTGCATCTTTTTGGTTATTAATACATCATACAGCACCAGACCTTCTCCTTTACATCTTTTCTGTCATTGCATCATACAGCACCACCCATTCTTCTTTGCTCTTTTTTGGTCATTACATCATAAAACACGACAATTCAAATACACAGAATTTTTCGGAATTCACCAATTACTGATCTCTCTATATATACCCGGTCACTCTAAGTTCAATTTGCATCTCACTCTTCTCTCGGCTTCTTTCACTACATCATTTCTCTTTGTCATTCTACTTGTTCCCTCCATTTTCATTCCACTTCTGGTCCTCTATTTTCATAAAAATACTATGAAGAACAAAGCTTATACTATTCTCATGGGTTTGGAGTTGACTTTAATAGGGATTAAGTATGAAGGTTCAAATACCAACCCCTTCCAACATTCAACTCCAATTCTGTTGCTTTTCCTCACAGCAACATGCTCTCACCTACTTGCTTCCACAGCTCAAACCACCTGTCCAACTATTTTCATATTCCATGTGTCTGGTGTAGTTGGATGTGAAGCACTGCTGTGGATTCTCATTTCTCCTGAGTTCATATGGTGGTATATCATCAACCTCCTTCTTTTACTTCTCGCCTCATTCTGCTTCAACTACAACCATATCAATCAACTCATCAGTCACACCACTCACGACCCAAATTTGGCCTCTCCTGTGTAACATACGCAGGCGTCATCCTTTGTAGCATGTTGAATCCGTATCCCTACGGAAACTTTGTTATTTTGTTTTCCTATGTTTCTGTTTTTCTAAGTTTGAAGGGCTTTATGTTTTAGTTGTTATGTTTCTTTATCCATGAATTAGTTATAAATATATACTCTTCGGTTAACTCATGAAGTCATATTTAATATATGAAAAATACATTTTGAAAACTAAATTTTAACAATTTTTTACTACAATCTAAAGTGACATGTTTTAAATGGTTTTGGATTATAAAAAAAATGAAAAGTCACTCAAAAAAGTCATCTCATAATATAAAAGGAAGTTGTAAAATTATTAAAACATTATTTTTCTTAATATATTTTATCTATTTATAACATTGGACGCTTTTAATATTATATATAGTATTCAAATAAAATAAACATTAACAAAAGAGATATACTAGTAAATGTAATAAATGGTTTGAGTAAATTTATTAAGCAATACTCAAAGTTAATTCTAAATAGGAGAGAATTTGTGAAAAGGAATTAGTAGGGATGTTAACAATATTTGTACCCGTGGATATCCGCGAATAAAATCTGCAATGGGTAGAAAATGAATATTATAAATGGAACGGGTACGAATATTTTTTATATCCACATGTTAACAGGATGATTACGGGTATCATAGTATATGTACATGCGGATAGCCGTACTTGCTATATTTTAATTTAAATTTAAAAAAATGATTAAAATATTAACACATTGATTTTGAATGATTTATTTTTTATCAATTGGTTTTAAGAAAATCTTCATTCCTTTGAAAATTGTCATTCAACACAATTTAAATGATTTATTTTTTATCAATTGGTTTTAAGAAAATCTTCATTCCTTTGAAAATTGTCATTCAACACAATTTAAATAGATTATTTGAACTTTGTTCGAAATTTATGAAGGTTATGTATTGTATTTTATTTGAATTTAGAGTTAAAATATGTTATTAAATATTTTATTTTATTTTTTTGTAAATACCTATGGGTACCCGTGACCGTAGATATTAAAAAAATATACGGGTATCCACATAACGGATACCCGCACAGATATGGGTACAGATACGAGACAAATATTTATTCAACGGTTAGAATACGGAAGAGTTACTATCCATATCCTACCCGCCCGTTGACATCACTAAGAATTAGAATCTTGGATCAGGGGTTCAAAAATGAATCAGTTTGACCCGTAAAAAAAAACATATCACTAATAATAATAATTCATTCTGCACACGATAAACTTATAGACTAAATCATCTGTCGAGTGCAATCCATTTTGTCACCTTTTTTTGAATATAGAAAAGTGTAAAATATTTAAGCTAAATGTTTCGGGTGTAGGGACCAGGAGTCTACTAAGGACCTCTTCGATCTTACTCCTTATCTTGAGATCTCCCCTCCTCGTAACTACGATAACTTCTTCTCCAAGAAATCCACTTCCTCGCTCGATCGGTTGGGTAGACGATCGGGGTACCTGTCTAAAAGGCTCTAATGCTTAAGTCAGTTACTGGACCGATCGGTGTATCAGTATAACTGCCGTAATAAATGCGAATTAAAGATCCTCACCAACCTACCTTTGGGCCCTATTTATAGTTTTCGGTGTGGGCCTGTGATTAGGTTCCTTAATCACGGCCCAATGATCCTCTAATCAAGATTACTGACTTGTTTAATGTTAATTAATCCGATCGACTGGTGTTGTTTGGCCGTGCGACCGATGGCCGCTTGACTAGGCTGGTTATCTTCTGATTTTAACAAGTGAATAATTCATTTATAATTGATCGACCGATGGTCATATATAAAGCGCTATGCGAATCACTTAGGAGATTGACCGGCCGATCGATCTGGTGGCTGATGAAGTGATTGTCCTTTGGGTTATTGCGCTGTTTGTGTGGGACCGAACGACCGATGATCCGTCGTGGAGTAATGCGTAATTAACATGTAGGCTGATCGGCCGATTGTTCTTTTTAAGTTGATACTCGTTTGTGATACCGATAGACCGATGGCCCCTAATGCGGTTCGTTCGCGAGGCCGATCGACCGATGGTTCCTTAACATTTACGTGATTCATTTGTTCACCCGATTGACCGATGGTCCTATACAGTTCATCCGCGAGGCCGTTCGACCGGTGGGTATGTTTTATATACGAGCCCTCCCAGCCTTGTTCGATGGACCTGAGAATTGGGTGTGGCCGATGACCCGATGAGACTTACAGTACACTAAATATAAAAGAAAAGGTCAAATTGTTATATTTTGCTAAAATAAGGTGGTGGGTAGATCAAATATAAAAATAATATAATTGCCCAAATTTATACTAAAAACATACATATAAAAGTTGTTAATAACCAAACTATAAATTATACTAAAGTCAAAGCAAATTCAAAATGAAAATAATAAACAGAATTAATATTTTTGGTTGCTTGTCGGATTCCCTTTGAATATGGATGACGGATGCGGATTTCCATATTTATATAATTAAAATGCACAATGATTGCTAAATTCGAACTATGATTATATATTTATCAGAAGTTTCTAAGTATGTGTTGAAAACAAATTATTGATTAATAATGTTCATCAATAAATGTGGACTCATCCAAAAGTGCAAGGAGTTCATTGAAAACTCGAAGTTTTTCGTTTTGTTGAACCAGTTACTTTTCAACGATTGTCGTCTTCCTATCTTCTCTTACTGATTTAGCATGTAAGAAACACTGTTTTGTTTTGTGCTCAAAAGCAATCGTGCAATACTGTATATTATTTCAAATAAAATGGCCAAGTTTATACACTTAAGCCTTACAACTACATTGCTAAAAAATAGCAACACATATGCACACATTTGTGCTAACAGTTTTATTCCTAAAAAATAGGTAACTGAGTACCCATAAAATCTAACAAATAAATAAATTAATTCTTAAACTGTTTTGACTCATTCAACAATCGCTCCTTTGATCTAATCTGTATGCTCTTTGCAGCAGTTTATTTCCAAGTCTTCAACCGTGTCTAATGAACTTTGCAGATGTTGAAACTCTTCAGCTTTAAGTGACTTTATCATGATATCTGTTAACTAATCTTTGACACTGCAATAATTTAGCTCAATAACACCATCATTGCATAAATCTTTTAAGAAGTGAAATCTAACAAGAATGCGTTTGCTCCTTCATGTAAGACTGAGTTTTTTGACAATTTAATCATAGAAACATTATCACAAAACATTGTTGTAGCTCTCTTTTGATGGTGATTTAGGTGTTCCAAAGTTCTTCTCAACCAAACACACTGACATGTCCACAATGCAGTTGCTATAAATTATGCTTCAGTAGATAAATTGACCACAAGTTGTTTCTTTGATGTCCAAGAGATCACACCATCTCCGAACAAGAAAGAATAACCAGATGTGCTTTTTCGGTTCACTTTTTTACTTTAAGATGCGTGACTTGGGGATGGATGAGAGAAGTGTTTTTGATGTGGGACAGGGGTACATGAGGTGGTTTTACTCAAGCATGTGCACATGTTTCTTATTTTATTGTTTGCTCAGTTTATTTTTATTTTTTCAATTTTTGAAAACAATAATAATAATAATTTTAATTAAAAGAGTAAAATATATTATTGTTAAATCATATTGTAAAAATATAATTATCAATAATAATTTGTATTATAATAACTAAAATACATTATTGCATATACAAAATAATAATAAAAATAAATTAATAGTTATTAGTATCTTATATAATAATAATAGTATTCAATTGTTTCGTATTTCAATTATATTATATTTTAACGATGTTTAAAAATTTTGATTGCAATTTCAAGTATTTTAAAATAATGATTAATTATGTTTATAATAAATATCTAATTTATCATAACCAAGATTTTAAATTAAGTAGAATAGATAGATTTTCTCACTGAAATAATAGTTAATTCTACAAATATCTTATTTACCCAATATCCTATGACAAATAACATGTTAATTAAAACGATAAAATTATGTAAGCGAAAATATTTTTAAATTAGGAATTCCTCATTAATATTATAATGTAATATGAAAATTATAAATTAATAAATGATATTTATTAATATTTATCTAATGAAAATTATTACATATTTTAATTAATTTGTTATTATTATAATAATAATTTTATGACTAAGATTATTTATACTTATAGTGCCTTCCACATTGACCACCTTAACAGTAGTTTAGGAGAGGAAAGTCTTGTAGGACCCACCTGACATTAAACTGAGGCCAAGTTGATATGCCCTCTCCCTTTATGCAACACCTGTCTGGGACATGCTGATTTCTGGGACATGCTGATTTTGGTCATAGCTTTTTGAAAGAGAGAAGGGGCTATTTGAGTCCAAAAGGGAGAGGCCAAGTTTATACTTCTCTCCTATGCAACCCCTCTCCCTTTCTCTATATATACATATCTCCTCTTGCTAAGTTCAATTCGCATCTCACTCTTCTCTCTTCTTTCTCTGCACCATTTCCTTCTACTTTTGGTTCCTCCATTTTCACAAAAACTATGAACAACAAAGCTTATGCTATTATCATGGGTTTGATGTTGACTTCAATAGGGATTAAGTATGGAGGTTCAAACACCAACCCCTTCCAACATTCAACTCCAATTCTGTTGCTTTTCCTCACAGCAGCATGCTCTCACCTACTTGCTTCCACAGCTCAAACCACCTGCCCAACTATTTTCATATTCCACGTCTCTGGTGCAGTTGGATGTGAAGCGCTGGTGTGGATTCTCATTGCTCCCCAGTTTTTATGGTGCTATGTCATCAACCTCTTTCTTTTACTTCTCGCCTACTGCTTGAACTACAACCAGATCAACCAACTCATCAACACTCTTTTGCTTGTTGCCTTCTGCTTAGACTACAACCAGATCAAAGAACTCATTTGTGGCATCACTCACGACTCAAATTCGGTTTCCCGTGCAAGACTATGTGTGTAACATATGCAGGTGTGGTCCTTTGTAGCATCTTCTATCTGTGTCTCTTGGGAAATTTTGTTATTTTGTTCTGCGACCTTTTTGTGTTTTTCTAAGTTTGAAGGGTTTTATGTTTTAGTTATGTTTGTTGGTCATGAATTAAGGAATACCACTGCCTATAAATTAACACTCTTCACTTCACATAACTGTTAACTCAAAAAATCATTTTTAATAAATTTTATCTATTTATACCATTGGATGCTTTCAATATATAGTATCCAAATAAAAACAATTAATTCATTATTCCACTAAAATAGACATTAACACAATAGATATATTAGTACATGTAATAAATGGTCAGAGTTTAATAAACAACACTTGTTTGTTAATGTGAAAACAAATTAGAATATTTGGATATGGGAAACTGCAAAGTATTCAGGCCACGGATGAGAAAAAGGGTCAAATTGTTATATTTTTGCTAAAATAGGGTGGTTTATAGATCAAATATAAAAATAATATAGAATTACTTCTTTTAAATACTGACGACAATAGATTTAGGTGGATGAGCATTTTTATTTTTACTTTTAAAATAAAAATTTAATTTTCATTTTCCTTTTAATGTTTAATAAATATAAATATTTTCTCTCAATTTTATCCCTTCAAGATACCCATAATTGTGTCCATATCCTCCCCTTTACTATTTCAAGTTTAAATTAAATAATATTTCTATAAAACAAAAATCATAAAAATAAGCATAACATATTGTTAAGTATTCAATGAAAAAGAAATCTATTTTTCAATGTCAAATATTAATAAAAAATTATTATTACACATAAATTACTAGTATCTTATAATAATAATAATAATCATTATTATTATTACCTATTCTAATTGTTATTATATTTTTAACAATAATTTCAAATAATTTATAATAACTATTAATTCTCTTTATAATAAATATCTAATTTATTACAGCTAAAATTTTAAATTAGGTAAATAGATAGATCTCTCACTAAATAATCACTAGTTTCACAAATATTCAGTTTACCCAATATCCAATCTATAACAAATACTATGTTAATTAAAATGATAAAATTATGCAAGAGAAAGTATTTTTAAATTAGGAATTTCTCATTAATATTATAAAGTAATATCAACATTATAAATTAAGAAATAATATTATTAATATTTATTTAATGAAAAATATTACATATATTAAATAATTTACATTAGTATTATTATTATGATTGTTATTATTATTTTATGACTAAGAATATTTAAATTTCTATAATTATTATTATGATAAATATTAAATTATAATAAGAACTAGAAATGATACAATTACAAATATAATAAATAAAAATACACTACTAAAAACACTCATATTTTTTTTTAATTTTTTTTTTAATTTTTTTTTTTAGAAAACGTTTATAAATTTTGTTATGAAAAAATTTTACAAGAAATTGCTGCCAAATTTTTTACAAAATATTTTGTATAAAACACTCTTTGCTACAAATTCTGTAGGAAATAATTATTTACGAAGGAATTATTTGCCAATTAAAATTCTTAGAAAAAATACCATAAAAAAATATTTTCTTGCAAATCTTTTAACAAATTTATAAGAAAATTTTCAATTTTTAGTAATAATATTTGATTATAAAATAATGAAGTGGTTAATAATATATTTCTCTACACATTTGTTTCCGATATGTAATTAACAGGTGTCATCACTCATTCACTTGTTAGTCCTTCTGTTTAAAAAGAAGTAATTGTCCATTATTCATATATATATATATATATATATATATATATATATATATATATATATATATATATAAATATAAAAGCATTCATATATAATTTTTTATAATTATATTAATATTCATAAATTTTTTTTAGTGTTTATATTTTAAATTAAATTATTAAAAATAAAAATTTAAAATATAGACCAAATGGAAAACTAATTTTAAAATGTAATTTAAATAAGTATACATTAAAATATTTATATAAATAAATTGAATCTTTTTAAAATATAAATTTAAATAATTATAAATTAGAAAAAAAAAACTTTCTAAAATTAATTCCGGTAATCTATGCACGCGTATCTCAAAACTCTGGGAAGTTTCCTCTAAGTTTCCCGTCCTAAAATCTTGTACCAGATGTCCTGATAATCAACGCCAGAACACGACTCGAACAAAATCCCCATGGTTGCCTGAGTCTGATGTGTTCAGTACTATTCCACATCACAAAAATTAGCATTTAATTTCATAAAAGTTCATTACGTAGCATATTCAACTACATGACAGCATATTCAACTACATGTTCCATTGTTTTCTCCTTCCCATTGTTCACAAGCCTTTCAAACGTGACATTGCATAAAAATATGAAAAAAATCCACTTTTCTTTATCCGATTTACTTTTACTACAATTCGATTTACTTTTATTCCAATTCAATCCATTTAAAATTTATTTTATAAAAAATTCAATTCAGATAAAATCCATTTTATTCACTATAGATTACATTTTATATTTTTTTTAGTTGGATATCTATTCTTTGAATCTTTTTCAAATATAGAAAATTTAAAATATCCAATTTAAATTTTCATTCTAAATTTTTAGTTGAATTAGGTTGAAGGTCGAGATACCTATAAATATCTACAATTATTTTTCATTTTTATTTTAAATTTTATTGAATTAATAAAAATGATTTTTTAAAACATAAATTAAATAAAAAATTATTTTTAAAATATAATTCAAATCATTATACATTAAATTTAATGTAAATAAATTTAATGTTTAAAAAAATAAAAAAATAAATTGAAATCATTTACATCAAAGTATAAACTTTAAGAAAAAACGAATCTTCTAAGATTAATCCACGGTAATCAATGCATGCGTGGTTTGATAATTTTGAAAAAATTAATTTTTCTAAAATTAATTTATCCTAATCTAAGCGCGTTTTGATCATTTTGTGATTCACTATATTTTTTAGCAAGAAAACGGATATTTTGATACTAAATTAGATTCAACTTACAATTCTTATAAATTGTTATTATATTATAATATTTAATTTTATTAGGTTAATATAACATTTTGTTATAAAAGTATGGAAAATAAAAAAAAAATTGGTGTGAAAGAAAGTCTTTTTCAAGCAAAGGCACTCCATGGTTCCGTGAAGTTTCCGCTCTTCTCACTTCTCAGCCCGCTGCCTTTTCTCCCAAGTCTTACACCATCAAGTCATGCTCATGTCATCCTAATTATGATGGTCTATATATACCCCTCTCTCTATCTAAGTTTAATCATATGTGAAGTTTGTATTAACATGTGTTGGTGTTGTGTGGTGGTAATGGAGGGGTAGTGGTGATGGTGGTGTTGGTGTGCTTGTAGTGGTGGTGGTGGTGGTGGTGGTGGTGGTGTTCTGGTTATGGTAGTGGTGTGGTAGTATTGGTGGTCTAGATTTGGTAGCGGTGGTGGTGGTAGTGATGGTGGTGGTGGTGCGGGTGACAGTGGTAGTATGGTGCTCATATTGGTGGTCGTGGTTGTGCGAGTGGTGGTGGTGTTGTGGAGGTTGTGGGAGAGGTAATAGTGGTAGTGGTTTGGTGTGGTGTGATGTGGTGGTGGTGGTGTGGTTGTGGAGGGGTTTGGTGGTGGTGGTGGTGGTTAGGGATGTCAAAATGGGCCCGTTTTGACATCCCTAGTGGTGGTGTGGTAAGGTGGTCGTAGTGGTGGTGGTGGTAGTGGTTTAGTGTAGTGTGGGGTGGTTATTTTGGTATTGTATTGCTGGTGGGGGACGAGGAGGAGGTGGTGTGGTTGTAGTGAGGTGGTTGTAGTGGGGGAAGATGGGTGGTGTGTTGGTGGTGGTTGTGGCTTGGTGGTGTGGTGGTGGTGGTGGTTTAGTGTAGTGTGGTGGTGGTGGTTTGGTAGTTGTACTGCTTGTGGTAGGGGTGGGGAGGAGGTGATGTTGTTGTGGTGAGGTGGTCGTAATGAGGAAGATGGGTGGTGTGTTGGTTATGGTTGTGGCTATGGTGGTTGTAGAGGGGTTTGGTAGTGGTGGTATGGTAAGGAGGTCATAGTGGTGGTGGTGTTTGTGGTTTAGTGGAGTGTGGTGGTGGTGGTTTTAGTAGTTGTACTGCTGGTGGTAGCGGGTGAGGAGGAGGTGGTGTGGTTGTGGTGAGGTGGTCGTAGTGGGGGGAGATGGGTGGTGAGTTGGTGGTGGTGTGTTGGTGGGGATGGTGGTAGTAATAGTGATTATTGTGGAGGTGGTCGTCTTGGTAGTCATAGTGGTAGTGGTTGTTATGTGGTTGTGGTAGTGATGTTGTTTTGGTTGTGGTTATGGCGATGGTGGTGATGGTATGACGATAATGGTAGTTTTTTTGCAGTTCTAATAGTGGATGTGTGGTGGTTTTATATTGGTTGTGGGGGTGGTCGTGGTGTTACGGGGGTAGTGGTTGTGGTGATGGTGTGGTGGTGGTGGTGGTGGTAGTGTAGGGTTGATACTGTGTAGGTGGTGGTCCTAAGGGTAGATATAGTGGTGGTGGTGGTGTGGTGGATTGTGATGTAGTTGTTTTGGTAGTGATGGAATTTGTCATGATGCTAGTGGTATGGGTGGTTATTTTTGTGGTGGTGGTGGTGTGGTTGTGGTGGTGGTCTTGTGGGGTCATGGTGGTGGTGGTCTTGTGGTGTTGGTGGTGGGTGTTATGGTGGTGTTGGTGGTGGTTGTGTGGTGGTGGTGGTGGTCATAATGGTGGATGTGTTGGTGGTAGTAGTGGCAGTGCTGGTTGAGATTGTATGGTGGGGCTAGTAATGGTGATAGATGTAAGCCCCATTTTCAGCCTTATGTGTTTGGGCCTAGCCTTTTCATAGGCCCAAGGCCAGCCCCTTGTAGGACCCAATACCCTGTCAAGCCTTCTCACTTTTCACTTGCCTCCTTTTCAGAAACAGCTCATTCCTCTCCTTCTCATATCTCCAGCAAGGTGCTCTGCTAGGGCACACTACTCTTACGTCTCCAAGCTAAAGATACCCCATTTCTACCTCCAAGTAAGTTGAATCTTAGAGACTTCTGGTCTATTTCTTCTCCTTTACACTATTTGAGCGTGTGGTCGGGTTAGGGTTCCATCTCTTAACCTCGTTTTGGGTCCTGGGGTTCTGTTTCAGCTCACTATCTTAGTTCGTGGAGTTGTTGTGCTTGGGTTGCATTCTCTAAGTTGTTGCTCCCTTCTCTTGCACTTAAAAAGGTAAGGGAAGCTAGGTCCTTTCGTGTTTTTTTTAAAGTATGTGGTATGTTTCTGCTCTGTGTTATGCTTGGGATGAATTGAAACTGGCTTTTATGTGTTCTGGTATGTTATGTTTGAGTATGTGTTTCTGCTACATGTGTGTGACAGTGGCGAGTACTGTCATTCTCGCCCAAGCGAGCTCGTCTCGCCCAAACGAGAATAGCTGAGACTTGCCCAGGTTCTGTTCGAGCACTTCGCTCAAGTGGAGGGCTCTTGTTTTGAGCGACGCATCGTCTCGCTCAGGCGAGAGTGACTCGCCCAAGCGAGTTCTTGAGGAAGCCTGGTGTTCCTTGCTCGCGTCCTCGTCCAGGCGAGGAACTTTGATTTTTGGGCGAGTAGTGGTCTCGCTCAGGCGAGCCGGTTTCGCCCAAGCGAGAGCTTGCAGAGGCTCATTGTTGCAGGACTCGCTCAGGCGACGACGCCTAGCTTAAGCAAGACAGTAGTTGTAGCTTAAGCGAAGGTGTTTAGCCCGAGCGAGAATGGGGCTGGATCTCTAAGCCCATCTAATTGAGCACTCCCAGTACATTCCATTTCCATTTGATAAAATACACTCCTTCTTAGATCTCGAAAATGCAGTGGCAACAAAAGAAGCATTAAGATACTGAAATAGGCAGTAAAAATGTTATAAAAACTGCACAATAAAATAGATTATCAAATAAGTATACTGAAATTAAAAAAACAGAGTCCAATACCAGCGATGATGCACCAACATCATAAGCACTCAAACATTTAACTAAGGAATGATCACTTTCTTGGTTAGCAACATCTGCAGGAATATTTGCAGTACCAGAAGAAGAGGCAACATTTGTACTATAGTCAATCTCGATTCCTTCTAATGAAAACAACCTATACAAGAAAACGTTCTTGGAAACATAATTCATATGCAAGTACACTTCATCCTTCATATTATAGCACTTAAACATTTTCCCAATAGGACCACATAAAATCGTTGTAGCATTAGGTTTCACATCAAACTTAAACTTGAAAGTTTTAAAACAAGGATCTATAAACTCTATCTCCTGCCCATGAACGACTTTCTTCTCCCAGAATAGGTGAAAATAAGCATCCAAGCAAATTGTAGATTGTATTCACAAAATCAGACAATATTAGATTGAAAAAAGTTTGTTATTTTAACAAACAACAAAATTGATAAAGGTTTCGACATTCACCTCTGTGGGACTTAACTTTACCCGAAAAGAAGACAAGAATCTAGACCACACTAAATCTTCCTCTGCAATGTAACTATTTCCTAAACCTGGGTATTCTATTTCAGTCCATTATAGGTCGAAAATCCTGAGTCAGAAATATCTATCACCACAAAATAAAGTATAAAGATAATGCAAATCTTCCAATTCATAAAATTCTTCAAAATAAGATGGTATGCGAAAAATTCCCTTTCTAATCAAACCCTCCTCAAACTCTAAGTTCAAAACATTCCCCATTGGATCTATGAAATAGTTTGTTCCAAGAGCTAGTTTGTTTCCCCATTGAACCATAAAACCATCTTCAAAATCCCTAAATCCCTGCAATGTCCATATATTTGAGAAGATGACAATATAAGACATGCATGTCAGAAAAATGAACCAAATAATGCATCAATGACATTCTAACAATCAATGGAAACAGAACGCAACTACTGATCAAAACAATCACAGGTAACAAAAATGCTATATAACCATTAATAACGCAAATCAACTGCAAAAGTAAAATATTACTTACATCACCCGGATATAGCAAACAGATAGAGTTTTGGAATAGGTTTTTGAAGCTGTATCTACCCGAAAATGACATCTTCTCCCAAACCCACACAGCGTACCAAAGAAGGAAAAAAACATTGACACTGGATATGAGAATGAAAACGAAAAGTCTAATACACTTTCAAATACATAAAACTGAGTATAATAGTGTGTACCTGAAAAATCTAAGAATATATTAATTACCTACTTAATTCTGAGTTAAATTATTTACCAACAATACCAAAAAGAAAAAAAAAACTACGTCCATGTATTATTTTTATTTAATTTTAATAGTAAGTTATGCAAAATTATACTCTGAAATAAAATTTCATTATTTATAATTATATTATCTTTCTTAATATAATTTTAAAAAATAATAACAACCCTGACCACATGATATGTTTCAATCCTATCACTACTTATTATTATTAGTTGTAATTCATTAGTTATTATTATTATTATTATTATTTTTCCGAAATAAATATTACTAAGAGTACTTGTATGAGATAATTATTATTTTTATACAGTTATTATTATTGCTCATTTGATAGAACACATTTTCATATTATATACAAATAAACTTATTTTTGCCGAATTAAAACAAGGTAACAAATTTTGGTATTCTTTAGTATACAATCTTATTGATATAGTCATGAAGTTCTCTTATCTTTTTACCTAGGGTGAAACTTTGACTTAGAAGGTAAATAAATCTACCAAACAGTTTTTTTCCTCTTTAAACATCCATTTCCATCTATTACTTTCAATATTTATAATTCTGCACTCGAAATATTAAAAAAAAGACAATTCCATTTAAACTTTTAATTAATATATTCGTCAAAGATTATAATAACCAATAATCATGTTTCATTTTAATATTTAAATAGCATAATCAAAATAATCATAACAGTGTTTGTAACCAATTTATTTATTAGTAAGCAATTAAAAAATATAATATTTTGTTATTCAACTAACAAGATATTTATGATTATTTGTAAGCAATTTTAAAGGAATCCATTAAAAAATACAATATAAATTTATTTGAAGTAAAAAATTATCTAAATTTGTATTTAACCAAATTTGAATTACTCCATTTAAAAATATAACTACAAAAGTTAAAGTAACATTGATGTATACTAATTCTAATAATATGTAACTACAATATTTATTGTTATTATTTGTATGAACAATAATATTGTATAATGATATATATATATATATATATATATATATATATAAATGATTAATTATAAAAGAAAATTAATATTTTTTTATTTTAATAATACAAAATTAAAAGAAAAAAAAAAAACACGCCAACCGTGTACGCACAGGTATAGCACCAGTTCTTAAAGAAAAATTAGTATATTTACCACATAAATGAACAAGTTAACATAATTATTGAAGCATTCATATCAAAACATCCTTCAGAACCTAAATTTATATAATGGTGAGATCCACTATGACTGATAATACCATTGATGACACCTAGCAACTAATCCTTTCCAACAGAAACAAAGAAAAGTTTGAGAGGGAAAAAAAAGAAAAGGAAAAAAAATGGAATAATAAGGTCTATAATATCGATTAAGGGTTAAATAAACTAAGCAACATAGTAGGTTTTTTTCCCACACTTGTGTAATTTATTTGTGTATTTATTAAAGTGGTGCAAATTTTTTTTAAATTCAAGGGTAAGTCATGTCAAGATGGTGCGATTTCAATATAAAGAAGTCGTGTCAAAATCAGACAATTTTAATTAAAATTAGCTGAAGTCATGCCAACATGGAGAGACTTCTGTATTGTTGAGAAATCGTGTCATATCGAGACGACTTTAATTAACAATTTAAGCAAAGTCGTGCCAATATGGCAAGACTTCAGTATTAAATTATTAATGAATAAGTCGTCTCATATTGGAGAGACTTCAGTGTTATACTGATAATGAAGAAGTCGTACCATATTGGGATGACTTTAGTTCGAATAAAAATTAAATATTTTTTAGTCATATTAATTAGTTAAATAATAATGCATATAAGTAATTAAAAATTTCATGATGATTTTAGTTTCTTATAATAGGGTATGAAACCACAAGGAGGTCTTCTTCGGTGTCGTCTAGGTCTTATTTGAGGGCTTTGAACTGGATCGTCATCATCATTTTATGTAACTCTTGTAACTTTGGTTTATCAACTTTGTTGTTCACTTTTATTTTAATATATATCAACTAAAAAATTATTGGATCTCATATATTTGTTATTAAAAAACTCTTTTTTTTCTTTTCTTTACTTTTGTATATCTTGTGTATACAATACAAATTTTAACTTCTTTATTCAATTTAATATTATCATACAAGAGTTAAAATTTGTATTGTATATACAAGATATACAAAGGTAAAGAAAAGAAAAAAAAAAGAGTTTTTTGATAACAAATATATGAGATCCAATAATTTTTTAATTGATATATATTAAAATAAAAGTGAACAACAAAGTCGGTAAACCAAAGTTACGAGAGTTACATAAAATGATGATGACGATTCAGTTCAGAGCCCTCAAATAAGACCTAGACGACACCGAAGAAGACTTCCTTGTGGCACAGGCTCTCATAGATAACTTTCATACCCTATTATAAGAAACCAAAATCATCATGAAATTTTTAATTACTTATATTATATGCATTATTATTTAACTAATTAATATCACTAAAAAATATTTAATTTTTATTCGAACTAAAGTCGTCCTAATATGGTATGACTTCTTCATTATCAGTAAAACACTGAAGTCTCTCCAATATGGGACGACTTATTCATTAACAATTTAATACTGAAGTCTTTCCATATTGACACGACTTTGCTTAAATTGTTAATTAAAGTCGTCTCGATATGACACGACTTCGAACAACACATAAGTCTCTCCATGTTGGCACGACTTCAGCTTATTTTAATTAAAATCATTTGAGTTTGGCACGACTTCTTCATATTGAAATTGCACCACCTTGACACGACTTACCCTTCGTCGAAATTTAAAAAAAAAAAAATTGTACCACTTTGGTAAATGCACAGATAAATTACACCAGAATGGGAAAAAAACCAACATAGTAGAAGCATACATTGTTTTTCCATCTTCTAGAAGGAAAAATGAAAAAAATCTTATAAATGCGGTTATTGCGATTACTATATTCCACTACAAAGCCACTTTATTCACACACAAATCTTGAGAGGACTAATCCATGAATTGTAAATTTAATGGTCAGCATTTTAAAGCACATTCACCCAGAATAAAATCGATGAAAGAAGACCTTTTGAGGATTTAAATATTTAAAGAGAACTTTACTACATAGAGTCTTTGATATGAAAACTACATCTATACATTTATTTTACCTTGGCAATAAGAATCTTGTCTACAACCTTTTCTAATGCTTGAATTTCTGGAATTTTCAAATGAGTTATAATTTGTCTCATTCCTTGTCAAAGCAATTGACAAGAAAAACTGCATTTGAAAATTATATCAAACATAGTAGTGACAAATTATTCTCACATAAAATTAAAAAAAACATAATCACAATATTTTTTTCAGTCAAAACCCAAATCTAATCTTAGCTTGGACAAGCTTGCGGATACAATCAGAAACCTAGCAAAACAATATTAAGTTTATTGAAGTTGTGTTCCAATGGATACATTCATATATTGACTTTATGTCCAAACTGACCCATTTTGGAGCTTGTCCTCTACATTAGATTCCTCTCAATTGTATCCTATAATTCTTCTATCCGTATTTCCTAATCTTCTCATACCCAATTTTTTACTTCAGACAATTTACTATCAAACTCTTCATTCTTTTTCATCAGTTCACGATAACAAAGTATTAGAGTCCATAGACCTAATATTTTTGAAAATGATATTCTATATTAAATTATTTTTAAAATTTTATTCATAAAGGTATTTTTTAAATATATTAATATCACAAGCTTAATTTATCACGTAAATAAAAAAAAACTTATAAATTTCATTCTTTCCACGTAGGTTCAGCTCTCTACCAATAGTTTAGTCTATGACAAACGGTTATTTTATGACATCTGCGAACTACTAGTTCTACAATGCTTTGGAGTTTTTATATTCAAACTTTTTGGTTGGTTCGGTGTTGAGCAGAGTGGGCCAATCCGCCAATCCGATGACAAACACCATTAGTAATATTTTTAGTTATCATTCAAATTATATTACATTATATTATGACGAAAATAAATGTTATTACTTTTGTATAATAATATATTATTGTTAAATCATATTGTAAAAATATAATTATCAATAATAATTTGTATTATAATAACTAAAATACATTATTGCATATACAAAATAATAATAAAAATAAATTAATAGTTATTAGTATCTTATATAATAATAATAGTATTCAATTGTTTCGTATTTCAATTATATTATATTTTAACGATGTTTAAAAATTTTGATTGCAATTTCAAGTATTTTAAAATAATGATTAATTATGTTTATAATAAATATCTAATTTATCATAACCAAGATTTTAAATTAAGTAGAATAGATAGATTTTCTCACTGAAATAATAGTTAATTCTACAAATATCTTATTTACCCAATATCCTATGACAAATAACATGTTAATTAAAACGATAAAATTATGTAAGCGAAAATATTTTTAAATTAGGAATTCCTCATTAATATTATAATGTAATATTAACATTATAAATTAATAAATGATATTTATTAATATTTATCTAATGAAAATTATTACATATTTTAATTAATTTGTTATTATTATAATAATAATTTTATAGATTATTTATAGTTATAAAAAATTTATATTTTATTATTGTAATAATAAATCTTAAATTATAATAAGAAGTAGAAAATATAAAAATATAACTATAATAAATGAAAATATTTTTATTGTAAATTTTACGGAGGAATTCATTTCACAAACAGTTTCCATAAAGCTTTATTTATTTATATATATATATATATATATATATATATATATATATATATATATGAAAAAGTTACTTTAACATCATTATTCTTAAATAACTATTATATGACACTGAGATTTTTTAATAAAATATTATTATTTGAATAAAATACTAATTTATATAGGTGTCACGGTGAGTTTGAAACTATCACCCTCCATGAATATATACCACTTAACTAACCTTAGATTCGGAGAGTTTCCACGAAGCTTTCTAGGACCCACCTGACATGAAATTAAAGTGAGACATTCCTAAATCAGCAAAGTCACCTTTCTCTATATGTACCCATTCTCCCTTTCTCTATATATACCCCCTCTCTCTAACTTCAATTGCCATCTCACTCTTCTCTCTTCTTTCTCTGTGCATCATTCCCTCTACTTTTGTTCCCTCTATTCACAAAAACTATGAAGAACAAAGCTTATGTTATCCTCATGGCTATGGTGTTGACTTCAATAGGGATTAAGTATGAAGGTTCAAACATCAACCCCTTCCAACATTCAACTCCAATTCTGTTGTTGTTCCTCACAGCAACATGCTCTCACCTACTTGCTTCCACAGCTCAAACCACCTGCCCAACTATTTTCATATTCCACGTCTCTGGTGCAGTTGGATGTGAAGTACTACTGTGGATTCTCATTGCTCCCCAGTTTTTATGGTGGTACATCATCAACGTCCTTCTTTTACTTCTCGCCTCATTCTGCTTCAACTACAACCTTATCAATCAACTCAATCGTGCCACCATTCATCACCACCCAAATTTGGCCTCCCCTGTGTAACATATGACGGCGTCATCCTTTGTAGCATGTTGAATCCGTGTCCCTTGGGAAACTTTGTTATTTTGTTTTCCTATGTTTCTGTTCTTTTCTAAGTTTGAAGGGCTTTATGTTCTAGTTGTTATGTTTGTTCATCATAAATTATTTTTGCACTAGTGAGAATTGCAGAAGTAATATCGTGAAAATTGTTTGCTAAATTCGAACTATAATTATATATTTATCACACGTTTCTAATACGATGTTGAAAACAAATTGTTTATTCATAACGTTCATCAATAAATGTGGACCGGTCGAAATCTGCAGGGAGTTCACTAAAAGCACGTAGTTCTTTGTTTGTTGAACCATTTACTTTTCAACGATTATCTCTCTCCTACCTTTCTTCTCTAAGCTGAGTTCTAAACAGAAAGAATTTTAATACATTTGTTACATCTTCTACCAAAAACGTCTAATCTACCAATCATTCGTGAAAACTTTTCCAAACATAGTTCATTTCAAAAAAATCATCAACAAGCACAATAGAAAGTAAGCGTTTCTCTTTTTAAGAACATCGTAATAAGTTAAGAGATAACATTTTCCTAAAATAAATCAATAACACAAGGATGGTATAGAACAAATCACATATCTCAACCAAAATCTCAGTACATTACACTAGATAGGATACAATTCTCAACTGCTCCAACATCCATCAATGCCACATATACAGTAATAATAACATTTTCACTCAAACAGTTATAACTCTTAACACACCCTTTGGATGTCAATATACATATATTATCTATGGTTAGTAATTCTGTCTATACTATTGTTAGCCTCAGCTGCAAAATGTGCTGTTGAACTTATTGTGGTTGGCCATAATGATATTTGCTCACTACATCACAGTATTTTTATTCAGTGCCATTTGTCTTCCTCTCATACCTTATCCATTGTACCATTTGGTGATACATGGGGAAGAACCACATCTGAATTACTGAGAAGGTAAGGTATGGTATAAGTGTTGAGATCGCCACAAAGAATGTCACAGCCCAAAAGGAAGGAGATGCTGCGAGAGTTTCAATGAAGACTTGATAAACATTTGTAGAAAATTTTGGAGGCATTGCTCCATATGCCAGGAGGAAAAGATACCAGAAAGCAATGGAACCCCAGATAAAAACATGTTGTATCAAGGTGAAGTAACGTATAGCAAGTGCCATCTGCAAGTTCACAACCCAAACCACACAAGTATACATTGTCACACCCAGCATATCTCTTCCGGCTGTTCTTCCCTCCTCATCAAAGGCCTGAGGCTCAATTGCTTTGGTGCAGAAGAAGAATATCATTGTAGCATTAATAAATCCATTAAGCATCCAACTAAGTACTATACGCCAGCTGAAGAGGACATTTTGCACCCCTTCTTGGTATAAGATAGGAAACTGCAAAATTAAACAGAAATAACCAAGAATTATATCACTCAGCAGAGAAAACAAGTTGACGCTCCTTTATTTTACTTCAGATTCAGATATAGTAACCAAGGGGGATTTATCTATTATGCAGCATACAAGAGACTACTGTGTTTAAACAGTATTACTAACTTTTGAAATGGGATTCCTAGGTGCTGTTAATGTCAGGACAAAATCGCAACATGAAGGTGAAAAGCTAAGTTGGTCTAGCAGAAATCAATGCATAGCAATTATATAAATTTACGCAAGAGTTTTGCTATCTTTTCTTTCCTTTTATTTGGTGAGTTCTATTGTTTTTTATTTAAATCGATAAACAACTTTTTAACAGGACAACAATGAAATTTTTTGTTTCTCAGATATTGATACAAACATGCCAGCATATTAATGCCCGTTTGGATCTTATTTTTGTGACCATAAAAGTGACAACTGTGTTTGAGGCAAGAAAAGAGTAAGGAGAAATGTTCTCCAGTTTGAAAATGGCCATTTGAAGGGCTTGAGAGTTTGAAACAAACCATGCTAAACAACACAACTTACCTTCAGGCAGTACCTGGCAGATACATCCTGGTCAAGGACCCCAAGGGCAATTACAGGAAGTGACGAAAAGAAGACACTGTAGAGAGACAAAAACCAGTCATTGTATGCAGGCTCTCCAGAGAATGATGCATACACCTCATACAAGAATAGGGTGAATCCAAATGTGATATTCTTAAAGAAAAAATAGCATATCTGCCACAAGAATAAACAAGTTAATATAACTATTAAAGCTTTCAGATCAGAAAATCCTTCAGAGCCTAAATCTGTAGAATGCTGAGATTCAGTTTGAGTGGCAATACCATTGATGACATCCTCCGGTAACACCAATGTCCATGTACAAGAAGTAATCTTTCCAAATACTGGAACTGTGCAATTGCAATATCACTAGACATGACGGCCTAGGGGAGAAAGGATACAAATCGAAAACTTTTACCAAAACAGGATATGAACGTGAAAAATCAATTTTAAAAAATTTAATAGTATGTCAATTTTGGGGTACCTGCATTCCTTCGACACCACTGATTCCAATCCCTACGTCTGCTTCTTGAAGCATTCCGACATCATTAGCTCCATCACCAATAGCCAATGTTGTTTTACCAGTTCCAGATTTGACCAGTCTAGTAACCTTGAGATGAACCAATAATAATAAAATACTTTTAAGAGCTAACTAGAATAATCATCAGTATTAACCAAAAAAACTCTAACATGCTAAATAGATGCAGAACAGGCTTAAAAATACCAGAGCCTTCTGCTTTGGCGATGAGCGGCAGCAAATAACAGATGCACAATGACTTGCAAGCTCTAGAAACATGTTTTTCATATTATCCTCTAAAGCATAAGTAAGTGATTTTCCATCAATGATCAGTGCAAATGTCTGCTGGCAGGTCCCTTTGGATGCAAAAAGCAGTTGAGCACCTTCATATAGCTGATGATGCACACTTTCCCTTGATACCTAAAAACAGGAGTCAGCCTATAAACATCAGCACTCAAATTTCAATTACACAGGTTCTCTAAGACACTTTAAGCTAAAATGTGTTGATTTTTTTTTACTAGTCATAGGAGGTAAAGTATGACAATTGATTTTGAGGAACACCACGCATGCTCTAGAAATCCTGTTTCTTAATCTCTAAATCAGTAGATCCAAGATCCTAGGTTGTTCATGTTGTGACTTGTGAGCTTAAGGAAAGAATTCAAGGAGAAACATATGTATGGGTATTCCAGTATTTGAAAGAAATAACATGCATGGGAAGCTGATTCATGCCAAGCAACACTTCAACAAAAAGCAAATTACGTAGCTCAACTTGCAAATGAACATGGAAACATGGAAGCATGTGCCTAACAGCTGTGGGAGGATAGTATTCCTAAGGCAGCATGGGAAATTTTCTAAAGGGGAGCACTAGAGCAGTTTCAAATTTAGTATGGTCTGACTATACAGACAGGGAGAGAATACTGCAACTATTTAGTTTAGTGGAGGTTGGTTTTGGTAGAGATCTCATGCACTCACAATCCTAGAAAATAACACCTGTGTTCATTCTCTCTCTAATTTCTAACTGGTACCTAGCAGTAACTTTGACACCAAGCAACCAACCCGTTCCAACATAGATAAAGAAAAGTTTGAGAGGGAAAGAAAGAAGAAAAGGAAAGAAACAGAACAACAAAAACTATAATCTCGATTAAGGGTTAAATAAACTAAGCAACAGAATACAAGCATGCATTGTCTTTTTCCATCTTCTGGAAGGAAAAATGAAAATTCCATATAAATGCAGTTATTGCAATTACTATATCCCACTATAAAGCCACTTTATTCACAACTTGAATGGACTAATCCATGAATTGTAAATTTAATTGTCAGCATTGTAAAGCACATTCACCGAAAATAAACTCGATGAAATATCTCATGAGGATTTAGAATATTTTAAGAGAACCATCCTGTCATATGTCCAATGTAATACGTGTGGAATCTTCGATACGCAAACTACATCTATACATTTAGTTTTACCTTCGCAATAGCCATCTTGTCTCCAACCTTTTCTAATGCTTGAATTTCTGGAATCTCCAAATGAATTATAATTTGTTTCATTCCTTGTCTAAGCAAGCGACAAGAGAAACTGCATTTGTAAATTATATCAAACATTGTGAGAAATTATTCTCACATAAAATCTAACATAAAGAGAAGAAAAAGCATAATCACAATATTATACCCAATATTGATGGCAGTCTCCATTTTATCTCCAGTCAAAACCCAAATCTTAATCTTAGCTTGGGCAAGCTTGTCGATACAATCAGGAACCTAGCAAAACAATATAGTTAGGCTTATTATTGGAGTCGTGTTCCACTGGATATATCTTCATATGTTAACTTTTTTTCTAAACTACCCCATTTTGGAGCTTGTCCTCTACAGCAGTGGCACCAAGAAGGATTAGATTCCTCTCAACTGTATCCAATAATTCTTCAATCAGTGTTTCGCGGTCTTCCGAAACTGAATTTTTTACTTCAGACAATTTACCATCAAACACCTTGTATTCTTCTTCATCAAGTTCGCGATAAGCAAGTATTAGGGTCCTTAGACCTGCATCAGCGTATTCATGCACATGTTCCATTGTTTTCTCTTCAAACTTCCTCCCATTGTTGGCAAGCCTTTCAAACATTACACTGCATGAAAATATGAGTTAAGGCATGTTAATAGGTTGAATGCTCAGATAAGAACTCCAAAGTATTGAAGGCTATAAATAATTTAATCACAGACCTGTCAGCACCTTTAGAGAGTAGTAAAATTCTCCCTTCTTCATCTTTCACTATCACTGACATTCGCTTCCTTGAACTACTAAACTCTAAAACATTGAGAAGCTTGTATGTCCTGTTAATTGAAATTAATCTGAACCAGTCAAAATTAATTACTTCACATGAATAAAGTAAACTAAAAAACGCAAATAATTATAAATAATAATTGAATTAGGAATAATCTGTTATAAGTAGTCAAGCAATTGTTAGTTCTCACATCCTCACTTCTGTAGCTTATAAAGACTAATTTATTAGTAATTGTGGTAGTAAGTAAAACATACTAAGAAATGCTAAGATAATTAAAGCATATCATCTAATTGGGGATAAGTAACAGGTAAGTTAAATTTACTCATTGTGGTTTTACGAATCCCATATTATTGCTGGAATTTGGAATTTGGTTCATCCTTCGTTCAACTATCAGTTATCCTAAAATTCTATAACCAATCTCATCTGAATTTGTTAGAAATTTAAGTCCCTATAATTCATAGTTGTTGCTCACCATTTGCCTTTTCCTTCGAGACCTTTGCCACTTTTATCAGATGCATGGCCCTTAGCTTTTACCGGACACACGGCCCCCAGATTTCCAAATGCACTTGGCTTTGGTGTTTTCCAAGATGTACCAACTCCAGCTTCTCCCGAATGCATTTTCCCCCGACTATTTTCAGATGACTGGTCAACTTTTTCTCAATTTCATGTTTTTTATTTTTAATTTGTGGGGAAGTTTTATTTTCTTGTAATAAGATAAAAGCTTAGTAACCTTCTTAAGGACAAGTTTTAGAAATATAAGAAATATTTGAAGGTATTATATCTTATAATATTTTAGAGTATCTAAGAAGATCTGATACGGTTATTCTTCTTGTATGTTTTGATTTGCTTGCTTTTTAATTAGAATCTCTATTAAGAATATCTTGTCCGAATCAGATTAATCAGAATATCAAATCATGTGTATGGGAATAAAATCTACTACAATTATTTGTATTTATTGCAATCATGAAATGGACTTTGTTATGTAGTCCATACACACAATGTTCAGCATTTCTTCCATCTATTTTGTCTCTTTCAACAACCACAATTAAGCTAACTTTCCAATACTCTCCCTCATGCTCGTGACTGTCAAACTGAAGTGTAGCAATGCAGGTAACAATGGATCTTGGATAAATTCTAATATCATCTAAGAGCTTGGGCTTGAGCCTTACTTAACCTCAAAAACTTGCTCGAGTGGTCAAGGTGTCCACCACGTATACACTCTATTTTATTTAAGTCATATCACTAGTCAATGTAAACTAAACATCTCCCTTGAGCCTAAAAATAAGACAACCCCCCAATTGACCGCAATTAAAGCAGGCTGGGAGTGACTGCAATTAAGACAGTTTTCCAACAATCCCCTCCCGCCCAAGGCTACCAGCCTAGAGTGTTGCAATGCAGATGGCCAAACCATAGATCTGGGATAATTCTAACACCATCTTAAAATTTGGGCTTAGGACCAGAACATAAGCATTACATTATTTTTGGTCAACAAAAATACCCACTCATTTTCAGCTAATTAAGTTACACACTTGGTAATTAATGTAGTTGTAATAGTAAGAGTGTACAAAGTAAAATATTCAAAGCCTAGGAAAACTTGCTAAATTTTACAATTTTTATATGATACAATTAGCAGCCATCAAAATAATAACGAGACATTGAGAGGCATTATTTTTTCAATATATCATATTTTAAGCAAACTACCTAAACATTAGAAAAAGAATATTTCTATTACAATACTAGTGTCCTTGAAGTTCAGTTTTAAGTTTAAGTGTCAAAGTGTACAACAGACTCAGGTCAAGTGTTTAAGCCAACAATTCTTTTATAGGACAATTAGTGAGAGAGAAGTATCTAACACCAGTTGGATATTTTCAAGTGAAGTGTCAATGGCAAAAAAGTGTCGACATTCTAACAACTCAAGTAGGAAGAGTTTCCACGTTTTGTAGCTTCTTCACTAACACCCACACACACATCGAATTCACTTGAATTCACAACAAAATCCTTAATTTCAAACACCATAGTCAATAATAAATAAACATGCAGAAAGGAAAAAATTGCTTTGGACCACAGTACCATATGAGCAAGGTAAGACTTTAGGATCCACATACATAATTGTAAGCCAAGGTTACAAATCACCTAAGCTGTACGCAACTTTACAATAGTAGGTGAATAGTACATAGCAACACAAACTAACACTTCTCTTCCAACACCTTTTTCCATATTGGATGAAATTCATGTGGATCCCAGTTGTTTAATGAAAACCACTGTCATCTCCCACTGTGAATTTGGTCTCAACAGATGGTGTCACGATGAGAGAAGCCACCCACATTTTGAGATTCAAGTGAATTTCAACCAATTAGAAAGATTGTGCCACTGTAACATTACTAATATTTTTCATGATAGGTTGGCCAATCCATGAACTGAAAAGTATCAATATCAGACTCCACATTCCTGGATAGCCAAATGATTATGCGAACAGAATATAGAATTGCTACTTTCAAATTTTTGTATTGAAAATTAACCATTAGCATCACATGACAGGTTACTAGGTACCTGCATGTGCCTCTCCCAATGAAAATTAATCCTAAAATATTTTAAGTAGATTGGGATAGGAAAAATGCAGCAGTCAAAGCAATTGAAAACAACTGACCTTTCAACTTGATGGCCAGAAACAGGATCCAACTCATACGTTGACAAACAATTCTGGGTCCTTTTGTAGAATTTAAAACCAACTTCTCTTGCAGCAATCACAAATGCTGCTTCATCTGGAGATTCAGCCTCATATGAGACATTTCCTGTTTCTTCATCCACTTCTGGTATGGCAGTATGACAAATTGCCAATAAGCGAAAAAAAAATTGTATAATATCTGCATAAGGCTCATTAACCCAGTTTCCATTCATTATCCTTTCATCCGTAAAGTTAAAACCTTTGATAGGCTCTTTTCTATCAGGAGAGTCCCCAATTTCATTAGATTTTGATTTTAGACCATTAATATGCTCATGAAGAATAGGTGAACCATTACTTCTTCCCATGGCTTGCTCAACCTCTGTAACACCATGACCATAAGGTACCCCAGCAATAGAACATTTGATGAACTCCATTGAGTTGCAGGTCAGAGTTCCAGTTTTATCAGAAAGTATTGTGTCAACTTGGCCTAGTTCCTCATTCAAGTTTGAAGTTCGGGCACGAGCTGGTTTGTCTGCTTCTTCATAGTACATGTGGATATCTTGATTGATGAAGATGCTTTGAAGGACTTTGACAATCTCTATTGAGAAATACAGAGAGATAGGAATAAAGAAGTTATATAACATTAAGGCTGTTAAAGAATGAAATATGGCAGCTGCAGCTGCTCTCTCTGGATCAAAGAAAATTGTGGAACGATCTGGTCTTAGATACCATCTTTTCATCAACCCATTGTTCAGGTCTCCTTTGGTTATGATGCCAAAGATAATAGATCCAACAAATGCAATTAGAAATAAAACACAAAACAAGAAGTAGATAATCTTATCCATCTTCTTCTCAATTTTGCTTCTTTTTGAAGGAGGATCAGTGGAGTTTTGAATAACCTTTGTGTCATGACCAGTAAAGACGACGACTCCAAACACATAGTCTGTGTTGCGAAGTTTGGAGTCTCTCAAAAGAAGTTGCTGAGCAGAAAGAGGGTACTTTTGCTCTTCAAACTCCATGCTCCCGACAAATGAATACAGATTTGCATTTGGGTCTTCACATTTGATGACAGCTCTAAAATCACGTATTTTGAAGTCCTCCTGTAAGGAAGAAGTTACATCCAACCCTTGTTTTAACTTCAAATTTGTTTCACCATCCAAGTTCATGGTCTCAACATAGCATACTGCATCTTCATAACTGGAGGAAAGCAGTAGGAGGTCAGCAGGGAAGAATTCATCCTTCATTATCTTCACTATATTCCCTACTCTCAGATTCTTCCATTCAGTATATTCAAAATTGCCATCACCTTTATGCAATATAACTCTTCTATTGTTCACCTCAATATCCTGTAGAAGTATGCCGTTAGCCAAAATATATACCCTGAATTGATAGCTTGCCATATATAGGAAATATCGTGGTAGAATTTAGAATAAATAGACACTGTTTTGGAATTTTATATATCTGACTGTACTGTCATTATATAAAACTATTAAATACAAGTCTAGCTAGAAATTGACATATCTAGGAGTCTGAGAGATTATTTTCCAACAACTGATTCCATTGGTTTAAACACATAACTAGAATAGAGATGTCTGTTGTAGGTCATGAAAATTGAGATTAAATTTCTGTCCTCAATTTTAATAAAGCTACTGTCAAATAGAATCTTCCTTAAATTTTTCTAAAACCCTTGCATAAGCTCAGGAAAAATTATTGACATCATTTAAGCTATTAAAAATTATATGTCTCACTGATTTCATGGGTAGTTTTAAATCCTGGACAGCTACGCCCAGTGGATGGCACCAGAAATGCTATAGCAGCATAGCTACTATTTTGAATTTTCTAATCGTTTGTATAATGTATGCTACATACATATAAATTCTAAAAATTCATAAAAAACGTCTAAAAAATAATGGTATTCATAATTAACAACAAAATATAATAGGTGTTTCAAACAAAACATTCAAGTAAATATATAAAAAATATATATATACAAGTTTCCTAGAAATGAATCATCAATTATCAATCGTGAACTTTCAAATTCAAGTATTCTTTACCATTTTCATTACTATTACAGCTGTCAATTTCATTTCTACAATTGAAGTCCTTAAAAAAGCTCCCAAAAAAGCATTAATGTATCTCTTCAGAGAGCTTTAGCACAGCTATAGCCATGCTATTCGGTCTGCTAAGACCAATTTGCTAAGGCAGCCCCTGTAGCAAGCCCGGGCCTCTTTGCACCATTATGCAGCTATGGTGGCACTATAGCTCTCTATTAAAAAACCCTGATTTCATAGACAGTAAGTTGCAAAATAAATGTAAGTAAATTCAAACAAAAGAGGAGACCACAGACCAATGTTAAGAAGAGAAGACCAGTATAATTCAATTAGACTCTACATACTCACGCTGCATAGTTGAAGAGATTTACTTTATAAAACAAAATTACCTGCTTTTTCCTGCGCCAGTCTTCAATACCCTCTTTCACCATAGTTGCCCCAACGATGATAGAGAGTGGAAGGATAGCACTGACAGCAGTATAAGGAGTAAGCTTTGTGAAGGCCAAGATCCCAGCCACCAAGAAATAGAAATTAGCCACCCTCCTAAACTGCTCAAAAAGTGACTTTGGCAAGAAAGTGGCAAGCGTGTATTTTGTGGACCTAACAGAATTATCAGCATAATTGAAAACCCCTCCCTCGAACCTATCAGGTTCATTGCAGAAAACCACCCTGGAATGACCATGGCCCCCAATCCGCGAATGTTCTCTCTTCAAGGTTGTTTTACCACAAGCAAATGAGTAGATCTTGCTAAACTTAAGCTTTATCATACTCCTCTTTCTCCCACCCCTCATCTTCTTCTATCTAAATGGTATAAGTGATTGATCCAAATTCCAAAATGATAGCAATAATAAAAGGCATCAAGGGTCAATAAGGTGGACTAATTACTCTTCCCAATCCCTGAAGCAAAGTCCAACACTAGCAGACAAATCGGTAACCTTACCTAGTCTTAAAAAGCAACTTCCCTAACCACTGTGCTTGAAAGGGAACTGAGTGTCACTAGTCAACAAACAAAACCATCACAACCACACAAAAACTCGGAACCCCTTTTGGCCTTTTGCCACAAAATTACGCAATCTTGGCCACGAAGGAACGGAAAGTGGAGAATGGAAGAGAAACAAAAAGATGAAGTTTAAAGGATGAAACCTGTGTTCTGTTGGGAACAAGCAATGTGAAGTGTACTTGGAAAAGTGTGTGATGGTTTACGTAACTGGGTCACGAAAAGAAGGAGCCTTGGAATTTGGCATGTTAGGAAGGTGCATTCCATATCAAATGCTGTTACTTTGTAACTTTATCCAACAGCACCGTGCCAAGAGAAAATTGAGGTAATATCGTTGTTGTGTCGGCATAGAAGCAAACACCAGAGATAGAGATAGAGAGAGTAGTAACCAATTTCTAGACTTTGATACACACGGGCCGTTTTTGTTTTTAAATGTTATTTTAATGATGAAATAATTTTGTGATTAATTTTAATAGCTTTTAAATTTATTTTATTTTATTTTGTCGTCGCTCTATTTTAATTTAATAATTAAAATGTAAGTATTAAAATTAAATAAACGAAGGTTTCACAGAAATTAAAATAAATTTGTCGTATTTTTAAAATGTGAAACATATTCAATATTTTCCTCTCAAATTATTCCACACGACAACTTTATGTATATATACGTATTTCTCGGAACTAATTTTATACATTTGGATAAATCTGAACTCATTTAATGTTATGGAATAATAGATACCTAGGATATGGCCAAAAAATGTATGCGACGGCGATATTTCTTCCCCATGATTCTATTGGAAGTACATTTTTCAAGATAGTTTGTCAATACAATAATAAATCATGAGCAGTAATGTGTCAAAATTATTGAAACATTATTATTTGAAATATATAGCATTACGTTATAATCTTATAGCTATGTCTTAAAACTCTATAAGCACTATGTTTCACCTATAGTAAATTTTTATAGTTTATCTATCTTTATTAATATATATATATATATATATATATATAACATTACTCAAAAAAAATTAAGTTGAACAATATATATTATGGCTTAAATACCTTTTTCGTTCTCATTTTTGTAGTATTTGTTGCGGATGGTCCTCATTTTTACCAAATATTTAAAATAGTCATCATTTTCGCATTCGTGTTTAATTTAGTCCTTTTGTGTGACGCCGTTTAAATCAGTAACGGAGTATTGTACAAGTGACATTGTTTGTATTACGTTTAATTGTGGTGTATTACGTGTACAATACAACTGTAGATATTATAAAGTTTGGGATAAATAGGTGAGTTAGGGTTTTGAAAATGAATTGTGTAAGGCCCACTATTTGTACTGTCCTAATTTTAAAGGGGTTGCCCCAAATCAGTTGGGCCTAGGGTTGGCCCATAAAGAGCCAAAGACCCTAAACCATCTAACACCCTCATTTCGGCCACTTTACAGAAACACAGCCACCTGTTAGTGGGAGTTCATGGTGGTGCCTCAGTTGGTTGGGACGTAATTCCATGATCCCTGTTAGTGGGAGTTCATGGTGGTGCCACATCTATATAATTTAGTAAGGACTCAAGGTAAGGTTGCATCTGACACTCTAAAGAGTCAGTTAGTCTCACATAAAGCGTACTACTCTAGTGGTGAGAGTAGCAGGAGGCCTAGAACTCATTAAGGGCTAACCTTGTGGGGGATGAGACATTGTAACATTTTAGCTCGGTAGAGCAGGGAAGTCCACCACAAGTGGGGGATGAGACATTGTAACATTTTAGCTCGGTAGAGCAGGGAAGTCCACCACAAGTGCAAGCATCCACTGAATCCGACTAATTATATGTATCCGGATGAGTCGAGTATGAGTCTTAGTGTATTGTTTGAAAAGTCATAGCATGTTTGGTTGACATATACTTCTTGGACTGTGAAATAGCATGTAATTGTATGATAAACCGTTTTCTACTCTAGCTTACCCTTCTATTTGTTGTTTGTTCTCTTTGTGTGGTTTTCTCTCTTGCGATGATCATCAATTCATTTATGTGAGCAGATGCAAGAAAGGCTCGTGGTCAACAGGGAAATGATGATTCCGCTGCGTAGTTATCTGGGCTGGATTCTGTTTATTTGAGTTTCTTTTAGGGCTATGGCCAATGTATTTCTTTGTCTTTGGGCTTTATTTTGAAATATTGTTGGTCTACTATTATACTTTGTTACTAGCATCGTGGTGTGCCTTAGGTCAATTATTGTTTTCTTTTGGAAAATTGTAAGGAGTAGTGTTCATACTCCAGGACCTTGCTTTTAATATTATTCTGTGTGACATTTCCTTTAATTAGCGTTATTAATTAAATGGGGTGTTACAAATTGTTAGGCAAAAGAAATTTTGACAGTATTCCTTCCTCCATTCCCAATTCGTGTCGGTGCCTTCTTGCAATCTTCTTCCAGCAATCCAATTATCTAGGTATGTCATGGGGTCTCAATCTTCTTCCTTGACCTCTGGTTGTAATCGTTGCAGGCAATAGTGTTGAAGCACTTCTTGCAATGTTGGTGGTTCAACAAACACTATGAAAATGAGGATAAAAAAGGTATTTAAGCCATATATTATCAAAAGTGGTATATGATGCACTGATACTTCATTTTGGATCACATATCCATGTCCAACACATATTTGTATATGATACTTTAGGATATTATACAGATCCTTATCAATGAAGTATTAAATCTATAAAGTTGTAATACTTTTATGATGACAATAATTTATAAATTCTTATGTTAACGATGTTTACTACAAATTATATTTTAATTTGGATTCACACAATAATAATCATATATTTATCATATTTTTAAAAATTATTTTACATTTTTCAGTAAACATATATCAAGTATCGCATCTTATTATTTTCAAAATAAATGTATCAATTTATTGAATACATGTCGTATCGTATGCACATATCATATTTGTGCATCATAGAAAGTGATAATATCGTAAGTGTGTTATTGAGAAATAACTAATATATCACATCATGCATCACTAACACATTTAACCAAAAAACACATTTTAACAAAAAAAAACTAAATTGTTAATATTAAAAGTAATGAAACCATATTAAAATAAAACTTAAAAATAATAATGGGATAAAACAAGTTATCTAATCTATTATACAAATATCAACTACCAAATGGCAAATTTTTCAATATTTTAATCTTTCTGAATGAGCAGAATTCAAAGTTTTCTTTCTACAATAAGGAAATATGTTTATGTGTCATCTTCTCAAAATTTTGAAGATTAAAAAATAAATCAAAAACAAATCTTTTCATCTCTTCGTATCCCACACACAATATCAATTCTTTCAAACTTCTCTCTCTTTCTCAAACCTCTACAGAGCTTATTTTCTCTCTTTCTCAAACCTCTCAACTTCTTCATCTGTCTCTGGATCACCCACACACCACACCACACCATGGCGAACACCAAATCTTCAGCTTCATCTCTCTCTTTCTAATTCTGATTCAGATCTGTGAACTCTCTTTTCTTTTTTACGAATCTTCATCGATTACGGCCAAGAATGCTTTAGAAAAACCAAGCTTTATCTGGTCTAAATGGTTCAGATGAAAAGGTCAAAGACAGTTTTGAATCTCAAACAGCGAAAGCTTTCAACAAGATTTGATTTTTTTTGTTGCAGAATGACCACGGTATGTAAAGTATTTATTTTTACTCAACTTTTGGTTATTTTCATCCTTTTCGTCCTCACCATTTTTAATAAACTTCATCTCTATGAACTCTCTTTTCTTTTTTTACAAATCTTCATCGGTTACGGCCAAGAATGCTCCAGAAAAACCAAGATTTTTCTGGTCTAAATGGTTCAGATGAAAAGGTCGAAGACAGTTTTAAATCTCAAACAGCGGAAGCTTTCAGCAAGATTTGATTTTTTTTATTGGAGAATGACCACGGTATGTAAAAAAAGTAATTTTGCTCTAATATTCTTGATGACCTTCGCGAATAAAACAAGGTAACAAATTCTTATTTTTTTTTCATTCTTCTACCATCTTCTCAGATCTACTTTTTTTTCCATCATTTTTGTGTTTGATGGATATTTTTATCTGAGATCTACTTATTTTTGTTCTATTTTTTTGTTTGATGAATGTTTTACTTTCAGATCTACTTTTCTTTGTTGACAAGATTGGTTGGATCGAGGTTTTTTTCTCAGATCTGTTGTTCGATGTATATTTTCTTCTCATATCTACTTTTCTTTTGGTTGATGTTTTGCTCTCAGATTCTTCAGCACCTTTACAAATACAAAGAAGGTAACAACTTCTCATTTTCATTATTTTCGTTCTTCTACCATCTCAGATATAATTTTTTATTATTGATGAGATGTGTTCGATCGAGATTTTTGTCTCAGATATACTGTTGGATGTATTTTTTCTTCTGAGATATACTTTTCTGTGGAGATTTATTTTTTGCTCTGATATTCTTCATGACCTTCACGAATAAAAAATGGTAACAAATTCTTATTTTTTTTCATTCATCTACCATCTTTTCAGATCTACTTTTTTTTTATCATTTTTATGTTTGATGAATATTTTTTTCTGAGATCTACTTTTTTTTATGCTTTTTTTTTTGTTTGATGAATCTTTTGCTTTCATATCTTCTTTTCTTTGTTGACTAGATTGGTTGGATCAAGTTTTTTGTCTTAGATTTGTTGTTCGATGGATTTTTTATTCTCAGATTTACTTTTCTTTTTGTTGATGTTTTGTTTTGAGATTCTTCAGCATCTTGACAAATACGAAAAATGTAACAACTTCTCATTTTCATTTTTTTCATTCTTCTACCATCTTCTCAGATCTTCTTTTTTTGTTGACAAGATGTGTTCGATCAAGATTTTTGACTCAGATCTACTGTTGGATGTATTTTTTCTTCTCATATGTACTTTTTTGTGGAGATTTATTTTTTGCTCTGAGATTGTTGATGACCTTCACGAATAAAAAAAGGCAACAAATTCTTCAGCACGATTTATTTGTTGACTCAGATTTGTTCGATCAAAAGGTTGATGTTTTGTTTTGAGATTCTTCAGCACCTTGACAAATACAAAAAATGTAACACCTTCTCATTTTCATTTTTTTCATTCTTCTACCATCTTCTCAGATCTTTTTTTTTTTTGTTGACAAGATGTGTTCGATCAAGATTTTTGACTTAGATTTACTGTTGGATGTATTTTTTCTTCTTATATGTACTTTTCTGTGGAGATTTATTTTTTGCTCTGAAATTGTTGATGACCTTCACGAATAAAAAAAGGTAACAAATTCTTATTTTTTTTCGTTCTTCTACCATCTTCTCAGATCATCTTTTTTTTCTATCATTTTTGTGTTTGATGGATATTTTTCTCTAAGATCTACTTAGCTATTTTTTTATCAATGTTTTGCTTTCAGTTCTACTTTTCTTTATTGACGAAATGTGTTGGATCTAGGTTTTTCAATTTGAATCATCATGAGAAGCAATTCTACTTTTCTTTTGTTCTTTTTCAATTTTGTTCTTATTTTCCTCTATTTTGTTTACTTTTCAAGAAGGTAGCTACTATTCTTTGTTGTATTTATCTTTTGGATGATATTTTGTTCTCAGATGAATCAATATGGTTTAGAACACCATAAATGTAATAACTTTTCAATATTATAAATACTATCCTTTTTTTAATGACTTTTCACTATTTTTCAACATTTTGTATATATAATACTTAATTTAATTATTTACTTTGCAAGTACATGCAATTAATTTGAACCATCATGATCTACGGGTGGGTCTGAATTTTGGCATAGCTATACCTATTTTCTGATATAATTTTTTTATATAATATTAAATGAACTTTTTTAGTTTCCAATGACATGCATTAAATTTGAACCATCATGAGAAACAGTTCTACTTTTCTTTTGGTCTTTTTTAATTTTGTTCTTATTTTCCTCTATTTTGTTTACTTATAGAAAAGGTATCTAATATTCTTTGTTGTATTTATCTGTTGGATAATATTTTATTCTCAGATGAATCAATATGGTTTAGAACACTATAAATGTAATAATTTTTCAATATTCTAAATACTCTCTTTTTTTTAATGACTTTTCACTATTTTTCAACAATTTGTATATATAATACTTAATTTAATTATTTACTTTGCAAGTACATGCAATTAATTTGAACCATCAATGTCTACGGGTGGGTCTGACTTTTGGCATAGCTACTTTCTAATATAATTTTTTTATATAATATTAAATGAGATTTTTTTAGTTCCCAATGACATGCATTAAATTTGAACCATCATGAGAAGCAATTTTGACTGTTGGAATACCTATCTTTATCGTTTTGTGTTTGTATTATATATACTCCTGATGTTTATCAAATTTTCTACTTTTGTCAGCGTAATCTTCTTCTCTCTTACCAATCTTCTTATATTACAAGTCATCTTCTCTAACCAATATTCTTCTGTTACGAATCATTTTGTAACACTATATTCAACATGGAATCAATCTAATCTCCACAATCCATACATTATGGTGAAGTTATTGCAGGATTTATTACTATGTTCATCCAAGGCCAGGTGCTTATATCTTTTAATTACATTATCATTTCTTACCATCGATATGCTTTTGATTATTTTTGAACCTTCTTTTCTTTACACAGTATTTGAGAAAAGACTTTGCAAATTATTATCGCAATAATGGACTTTCAAGTATTGTGCTCCATGGGTCGTTTGGAGAAGTCCAATGTATTTTCTCATAACACCATCATCTGTCAAGATAGGAGCTGGGTGGAAGAATTTTTGTGCGCTTCATCATCTATTAGTGGAGTTCTCTTTTGATTTGTTATTCGAAGTTGAAACTGAAAGACCTAGTGCTCATGTCAAAGTCCTATATAATTTAGATATATTTTAATATATGTACTTTTTAAATCCAACTTCTAATGTATGTACATGTTTTAATATATGTACTTTATTCTCATGTATATATTAATATATTTTGTTTTCTTTGATGTCATATAAAGATCGTATACTACATGATTTAAATTGTTAAGTTATTTAATTTAATTTAATCAATTTATTTAAAATGTCAAATATTAGATAGTTTTAAAAAATTTAAAAAACATTTAAATATCTTTTAATCATTGTAAAATATGGATTAAGATCTTTTTTATTCTTATAAAAATTTGACGATTTTCGATTCCTAAGAAATTGCATAATTGACTGTGCAATGTCACGTAACATATTTTATTTCAAAAACTAAATTTTATGAGATTTTCTTTACTAATTTGCTAACATATTAATAATCAGACTCTGAACAAAGTTTCATCATTTTAAGGCTTGACCATCCCAACAAGAAATCATACTTACCTGTTCTTGCATTTTCAAACCATGTTATTTTAAGTTGACACTAGAGATGGCAAATAAATCCGTGTCCGTGGATATCACCCAAACCCGTTCCCGTTTTGACGGGGAATTCTCGCTTTGACTGGGTATGGGTATGGGTATGGATAATACCCGAAATTTTCAACTGGGGATGGGGATGGGGATGGGGATGGGGATATATATATACCCGCCCAAATACCCGTCCCCGCTTAAATTACTAAACTATTTATAATTTATTAAATAATCTAAAAAATATATATAAATAAATAATATATTTAC